>ULLK01023140.1_pt1 | contig 10241 bp, 9 predicted proteins | sample 1951411 | NCBI WGS metagenome assembly ULLK01 (sample SAMEA4835526, study PRJEB28245) | human gut metagenome | biome: gut microbiome; material: fecal sample | place: Denmark | collected 2008 | reverse complement strand
GATCAAGAACAATAATAAAAGAATACATTGCATAAGTATAAAAAGGAGTGTAAAACTATGTCAATAAATGATACATATCCACATACATATAAAGGGTATAATGAAAAAGGTGAAACGCTTTGTGGAGTTTCAGCGAAAAATGCGAATTCTCAAATCGACCCTAGTGCAATAAAAAGTGCTATTGAATCAGCAAAATCAATAATAGAAAGTTCAACAGCATCATTAATCAATAATATAAGTAAACTAGAAAGTGATTATAGTGCAGCTGTACAAATGGAAGGCGTAACTGGATTTGATAGCGTTGAAGACTTGAAAGAAAGTATTAATAATGCTAGTAAAATAATAGATTCATTTGAAGAATTAGCAAGTGCTGCCCAAAAGAAACACGATGAATTACAAGTAAAATATAATACAGAAGCTCACTCGAGTGCAGCAGGATATTCTGGTGTAACACAAGTTCAAGAAATATAGAAGGGAGTAATACAATGGCAGATATTGTAACAGGGGATACTGAGAAGTTAGAAAGTGTGATAGGTTCAGCACAAAGTCTAATATCAGAAATTACAAATATTAAGTCAGAACTAAAAAGTGCAATTTCAAACATAAATAGTCAAGTTGGGGTAGGAACATTGGTTGATAGTATACCAACATCAGTATGTGATAATTTTGATACAAGTTCTATAGAGCAAATTCATGCCTCTCTAATTGCTCAAAAATCACAACTTGAAGATTATGATAGAGCCACAAACGATGATAAAGGAAGCTTTTTTGGAAACCTTTTCGGAGGAGTCGCTCAAGGTGTTAGTGGAGTATTCGAAGGTTTTGTAGATGCTGGAGCAACACTAATTGGATTAGGAGCTGGAGCATTAGGTTTTGATGGAGCTAAGAGTAAAATTTCAGAATTTGTTGCTAAAGACTGGTCATATGAAGTAGGAAAAGCAGTTGGTAATACAATTAGTGGTGGAAAAGGTTATAATGAAAATAGTGGGGCAGCAAAATTCGGAAAATTTGCAGGAACTGTAGCAACGTATATAGCTTTACCAGGTGGTTCTATGGTAGTAGATGCCGCAATAGGTGCTGCTTCAGGTTTTGGACAAGGAACTCAAAAAGGTTTACGCTCTGGAAAAACATTGAATCAAGCTGCAGCACAGGATGGTTTGAAATCGGCGGCAAAAGAAGCTGCTACAGCTGTTGCTGCCAATGTTGTATTTAAAGTAGCATCACCAGGTATCAAGAAAGTAACTGAAAAAATTTCAAATACAAAAGTTGTTAAAGCAGCAACAAATAAAGTTAGTACTGTAACAGAAAAAATATCACAAACTACTGTAGGTAAAAAATTAACAGAACGTTCACTTCAAAAAGCAGAAACAAAAGCGTTAAAGGCAGAAGAAAAATTAGCTGCAAAAGAAACTAAGTTAATGAATACAACAGAAGGATCATTTGCAAATAAAATGGCAAGTAGATCAGTACAAAAAGCAGAAAAAAAATATGCCACAGCAAATCAAGAATTAATTGAAAAGACTTTAAAATCAGGTAATGAAGAAAAAATTATTTCATTAGCTAACAAGCAAGTTGAAAAAGCACAAAGCCAAGTTACTAAGGCTGATGATGCATTCAAAGCTGCTGATGAAAGATTAAAAAATGCAACTACTGTATCTGAGCAAAACGCTGCCAAAAAGGCAAGAAATACAGCAAGTTTACAAAAACAAGAAGCAACAAAAAATTTGAACGGAATTAAGAGTGATGCGGATGCATTAAAGGCAGCAAGTGCTAAGAAAGCAACATCAGAAACTGTAGAAACAAGCACAAAGAAAGCAACATCAGAAACAGCAGAGGCAAGTGCAACTAAAGCAACACCAAAAACACCAGAAACTGGAACAAAAAGTTCAACATCAGGAGCTACAGAACAAAGCATGTCTAAAAAATCAACAGAACAATTTAGAAGAACTGAAGCAGATATTAAAAAACAACAGGAAGAATTACTTTCTCAAAGAAAGACTTATGTTGAAAGTAGAAATGCTGCGGCGAAAGAAAAGGCAGAATTGCATAATAAATACAATGTAAAACCTGAAAGTCTAAAAGGATACGATGAAACAATTAGCCAGATGAACAAGAATATTGATGACATTGATAATGTACTTAATAAAGCGTCTGAAAATGGAGCACCAAAGAGTGCAAGTGATTCGGCCTTCTCTAATATAACTGATACAGATTTAAAAGCATATCAAGATAAGGCTAGTCAACAATTTAGAAAAGCATCAGATAATAGAGCACCAAAAAATGCAAGTGATTCAGCATTTGCAAATACACCAACTGATGAATGGGTAGAGTATAGAAGTAAAGGCTCAAAAGCTGCTGAACAAAAGGCGGCAGAAAACGCAAAGAATGCAGAAAATTTTGGAACTAAAGCATCAGATAATGGAGCCCCAAAAGGTGCAAGTGATTCGGCATTTGCAGAAACACCTGATGACGTATTTGATGCATATCAAAATGGTGGAGCAAAAGCCGCAGAACAAAAAGCTGCAGAAAATGCTAAAAATTCTGAAAACCTATTTAAGAAAGCATCAGATAATGGAGCTCCAACTTCAAAAAATTCAGCTTTAGCAGATACTCCAGATAAAGAATTCTTTGATTATCAAAGAAGAAATGGAATATCAACACCTACAGACGAACTTGAGGCTGCTAAGAAAGTATTATCTGATGTAACAACAGATGCATCAAAGAGTACTAAAGGAATATTAAATAAAGCAACAGCTGCAGTTAAGAAACATCCTAAAATTACAGGAGCCGCAGCCGTAGTCGTAGGTGGTGCTGCTATATATAATGCTGTGAATAATGAAAAAGCAAATAATCAATTTAAGAGTACAGATGATGGAAGTAAGTCATCAGAAGATAATGACAATTCTAATGATAATTCTGCTACTCAACAAACATCAACAGGAAATCAACCATATTCTCCTCAATCAGGAAATGGAGGAAGTCCTGGAGGCGGAGGAGACTCATCTGGAGCCTCTGGTGTTGCACAATATAGAGATAGTTCTGTATCAACAACAGCACCAGCAACAGTAGCAACTACACCTCCAACAACTGCTGCACCAACAACGGCAATGACAACACCGCCAACAACTGCAGCACCAACAACAGCAATGACAACACCTCCAACAACTGCTGCACCAACAACAGAAATAACAACTCCACCAACCAGTGTACAACCAACCTCAGCACCAACAACATTAACACCAACAAGTATCAATCCTGGGACAACAACTACAACAACAGGAGGAACTTATCATACAGGTGGCGGATATTCTGGAACTGGTGGATATACAGAAAATAACCCAACATTACCAACAGATGTCACAACGGAAACAACTTCAGGTTTAGATGATATAAAAGACACATTATCAGATGGAACTACATCAATAGAAGATGTTATAAAAGGAAGTAAATATACAAAGATACCATCAACACCATCGCCTGTAATTACATCATCAACAAGCGGAGGAGCGAGTGCAGTTATTCCAATTGCAGCAGGACTATCAGCAGCAGCTGCTGCTGGAATCGGAGCAAAAGCATATATGGACAGAAAGAAAAATAATGATAATGGTGAAGATGAAGATGAATTCGAAACAGATGAATGGTCAGGAGACGATTCAGTTGATATTCAATATGATGATTCATCAGATAATGAAAATTATTTAGACGCAGATGATGATTATAGTTATCAAACAGCAGATAGTTCAGAAAAATATGATGCAAGATCAAGTGATGAACTAGCTGATTTACAATAGATAAGGGAGGATTATAATGGAAATAGAAGAAAAATTTTTACCAATCGGAACAGTTGTATTATTAAAAGAAGGTACTAAAGAAGTAATGATTACAAGTTACTGTATTATTCCAAATGGTGACATCTATAATAAGAGTGGAAAAATAGAAGGTGCTAATCAAATGTATGACTATGGAGCTTGTTTATATCCAGAAGGAGAAATTAATAGTAAACAAGTAATTGCATTTAATCATGACCAAATTCAAAGAGTTTGTTTCAAGGGTTATGAAACAGAAATGCAAAAGGAATTATCTGAAAAGGTAAAAGAAGGTTTAAAAGAACTAGAACGTAAAAAAGCACAAGAAAGCCAAGCATAGGCTTTCTTTTTTTGAACAATTGACTAAAACAACTCAATAACCTATAATAATTATAGAATAATAAAGAGGTGGTGTAAAAATGTCTAAAGTAGATTGGATTACATGGAAAACTGATGTTACTGATATAATTAATCCAGAAAAAGTTATAGATAGTGTTACAGACTCATATAATGAATTCAACTCTTATATGAATCCAGTAATATATGAAAATTTAAAATATGAAGTAATTAATGGAGGCCTTGATAAATCATCAATAAACATATTAGGTCACTCCCCAGCAAATGAAATGGCTCTAAATATTTTAAATAATATTGACGAAATAAAAAGTATTATAGAAAACTTAAAATTACAAATAGAAAATGCAACGGAAGAACAAAAGAAAATAGAAAAAGATCAGTTAGTAAATGCATTAGACAAAAAAATAGAAGAAGAAAAACAAATATCAAAAGAACAGACAAATAGAATTATTAGAAGACTTGAAGAAAGAAAAGAAATAGTGAAGGCTATTTAGGAGAATAATATGTCAAAAGGATATACAGGATGTATCGATTTAGAAAGAATATCTAATTCATTAGAAACGTTGTCATCTATAGAAAGTTGCATAAACAATACTGATTTAACTCAATACATTGAAGATATTGAAAAAACAATAAATGATACTAACTTTGAACATGGAAATTGTATTATAAATTACAAAGATTCCATAGACTCAATCTATAAAACTTTAGAAACCACAAAAAAAGAAATAACTAATTTAAAAGATTCACTTAATTTAACATTAGAAAAATTTTCAAATATTGAAGAGATAAAAGATACAGATATCAAAGATTTAACTAATCTTTATAAAGATACCTCAGCTAGTCAAAATATAAATCATTTGTTAAATACAAATATTAATCTAAAAATATCTAATAATATTTTAGAATTTAACAATAACATAGATGACTCAATAAAGAACTTTATGGTAAAAACTAATCTAAGTGATTATCCAGCAAATTACAAATCAGAAGAAGAGTGGCAACAAGATTTATTTAATAAATACGAAAATAGCAATATTAGTCAAGTAGAAAAAGAACAATTGGTAGAAAAAGATATGTCTATTTGGAGACAAGAGCAAACTGGTTCTAAAGTAACTGGACTAGCATCAAGTAGCATTGCTGAAAGACAATCTAATATAAGTGATTTATCAACAAGATATATGAATAAATATAATATGGACAAAAATGATGCTGATACTCTTGCAAATTTAAAAGAAGAACTAAATTTCTTAAAAGAGCATAATGGGACAAGTTCTGAATTTAATTCAGTATCAAATAGACTTAGTGTTATTGAAAACAAATATAATATTAATTTAAGAAAAAATATGGCATCTTCTGTTGGAGATTCAGGAATATCATCGGTTTACTCTGAACAGTCAAATTCAAATATTACGATGATACCATATAATGGAACAGAACAGACACAAAATTTAGAATCAAATACTCCATACAACACTGTACCAATTGGTCTTGGAATAGCTGCATCAGGAATTGCAGGAGCAATAGGAGCAGTTATAATAGATGACAAAAAAACTAAAAATAAAAAAAGAAAACCGAATAGAGTATATAGTGATGATGGTGATATTGAATTAGAAGGAGAATATAGAGATAATTCTTTAGAAAACGCCTCATTTGCAAGTGAGACAAGAACAACGTTACAAGATTTAAATATAGATTATGCAGATAATCAAAGATATCGAGCATCTTCAAGAGACAAAGATAATCTTGATAAATTTTATGACGAAACAGATGACTTTTTTTATAAGGATGATGATGAATAATGAATAAAGATTTATTACCATTAGGAAGTATAGTTCTTTTAAATAATGGTTCAAAAAAATTAATGATTACAGGATACCTAGTAAGTACACCAGAATATCCAGACCATATATTTGATTATTGTGGTTGTATGTATCCAGAAGGAACAATAAGATCAGACACAATATGTGTATTTAATCATTCAGAAATAAAAAAAATAATATTTAAAGGTTACTTAAATTTAGAAGAACAAAAGTATTTAGAAAATATAAAAAGGCAAAAACTATTGATAAATCAAGAAAATTAATATATAATAAATCGCAGATGCAGTGATTCTGAGGAGTAAATATTATTACTTTTATAGAGAGTTCATGGTAGGTGTAAATGGACAAAGTAAAATATTGAAGGTAGCAGAGGAGCATAGTTATTGAAACTAAGTAAATAATTCCGGTTAATTCCGTTAAAAATATTAAGCTACTTGTGTAGAAATTAAGGTGGTACCACGAACTATTCGTCCTTTGGATGAATAGTTTTTATTTTTTGAAAGGAGATGTATCGTGAAAAGATTATTAATAGATATGGATAATTGTATAACAGACCCACTTATATTAGAATATATAAATGAATTTAAAAATGCAAATTATAAACTTGACGAACAAACAGATTTTTACCTGCAAAACTTAGTAACTAGAAACAAAGAGCAGTTTTGGAAATTCTTAAATGAAAAAAATTTATATGAGAATGCAGAACTAAAAGATAATTGTTATGAAGCATTAAAAGAATTAAATGAAATATATGATATTTATATAGTGACATCTTACTTATGGAAAGATGGTATGATTGATGCTAGTGGTAATAATCTAGCTAATAAATATAATTATTTAAAAGAAAAATTACCATTTATTAAACCAGAAAAATATATCTTCACAACAAATAAAAATATTATAGAAGCAGATATTGGTATAGATGACAGATTAAATAATTTAACACATCTTAATAAAAAAATATTATTTGATGCATGGCATAATAAAAATATAACAGATGAAGAGTTAGAAACTATTGGAGCAGTACGAGTCTACAATTGGCTTGATATATTAAAAATATTGAAAGAGGGGATAATATGATAGAAAGAGGAAAAGTTACAATAGTACCAGATGAAAATCAAATATTATTAGATGAATATACAAAGGAGATAAAAAAAAACCATTTAGAGGCATTTATTGATTTTTCAAATAAGTTTAAATTAGGATATAATTTTACAAGTGATGATTATCAGTATGCACCAGAACAATTAGCAAGAGATGGTCACTTAATATTAAAAACAATTGAAGATCAAAAAACAGCAATATTTTATATACCAAAAGTTGTAACAAATAGACAAATAGAATGGTTTGAATATAATAAATTCGAACTTTTACATAATGATTTAATTGGAGCATTTTCTATAAATAGTGATAAAGAAAAATCAGAACAAATTTATGGATTATCAGAAATAAATAAAGAAATAAGAAGAAAAAATATTTTATATAGAAAAGAGGTAGAAAACCATGTTGGAAAAAAAATATAATCATGACGAAGTAGAAGAAAATAAATATGAAAATTGGAAAGAAAAAGGCTATTTTAAATCAGGGGATACAAGTAAGAAACCATTTTGCATAGTTCTTCCTCCTCCAAATGTAACAGGAGTTCTACATTTAGGACATGCCTGGGACGTTACTATTCAAGACATAATTATTAGATATAAGAGAATGGAAGGATACGATACATTATGGCTACCTGGAATGGACCATGCTGCAATAGCAACAGAGGCAAAAGTAGTTAAAAGACTAAAAGATAGAGGAGAAGAAAAACATAAAGTAGGAAGAGAAAAATTCTTAGATGAATGTTGGAAATGGACAAAAGAACATTCTGAAATCATTAGAGCACAATGGGCAAAATTAGGTATTTCTCTAGACTATTCTAAAGAAAGATTTACACTTGATGAAGGATTACAAACAGCAGTTAAAAAAGTATTCGTAGATTACTATAATAAAGGACTAATCTATCGCGGAGAAAAAATAATTAATTGGGACCCAGCAGCACAAACAGCATTATCAAATGAAGAGGTTATTTATAAAGAAGAAAAAAGTGCCTTCTATCACTTAAAATATAAACTAGAAGATAGTGATAAGTTTATAGATGTCGCAACAACACGACCAGAAACATTATTTGGAGACACAGCAGTAGCCGTAAATGAAGAAGATGAAAGATATAAAGATTTTGTTGGAAAGAATGTTATACTTCCAATTGTAAATAAAAAAATACCTGTAATTACTGATGAGCATGCTGATATGACAAAAGGAACAGGTGCAGTTAAAATTACTCCAGCACATGACCCTAACGACTTTGAAGTAGGAAATAGACATAATCTAGAAAGAATTCAAATAATGAATGATGATGCGACAATGAATGAAAATTGTCCAGAAAAATATCGAGGAATGACAAGAGAAGAATGTCGTGAAGAATTATTAAAAGATTTGAAAGAAGCAGGATTACTATTAGAAGTAGAACCAATCGTTCATGAAGTAGGACATAGTGAAAGAACAGGAGTAATGGTAGAACCAATGATAAAGAAGCAATGGTTTGTAAAAATGAGACCACTAGCTGATAAAGTTCTAGAAAATCAAAAAGATAAAGATACAAAAGTTCATTTTGTACCAACTCGTTATGAAAAGACGATGAATCATTGGATGGAAATAACATATGACTGGTGTATTTCAAGACAATTATGGTGGGGACATAGAATTCCAGCATGGTATAAAGGTGAAGAAGTATACGTTGGAATGGATGCACCAGAAGGAGAAGGATGGAAACAAGATGAAGATGTTCTAGATACATGGTTCTCAAGTGCATTATGGCCATTCGCAACACTAGGTTGGCCAGAAAAAAATGAAATGGTAGAAAGATATTATCCAAACAATGTTTTAGTAACAGGATATGATATCATTCCATTCTGGGTTAATAGAATGACATTCCAAGGAGAAGAATTACTAGGAAAAAGGCCATTTGAACATTGTTTAATTCATGGACTTATCAGAGACAAACAAGGAAGAAAATTTTCAAAGAGTTTAGGAAATGGAATTGATCCATTTGATATGATTGAAAAATATGGTGCAGACTCATTAAGATATTATTTATCAACAGACGTAGCAGCAGGAACAGACATGAAATTTGATGAAGACAAAATCAAAGCAACATGGAACTTCATAAATAAATTATGGAATGCATCACGTTTCACATTAATGAATATTGAAAACCTAAAAGAAATAAAATTAGATAATTTAAAACCAGAAGATAAATGGATTCTAACAAAATATGAAAAAACTATTCATGAAGTAAAGAAGTTCATGGATAAATTTCAATTTAATAATGCCGGAGCAGCAATCTATGATTTTACATGGAATTATTTCTGTGACTACTATATTGAAATGGCAAAGTACACTAGCGAAGATGAAACTACACAATCAGTATTATGTACAGTGTTAACTGGAATATTAAAATTACTTCATCCATTCATGCCATACGTAACAGAAGAAATATATCAAATGTTACCAGTAAAAGAACAAGAATCAATAATGATTTCAAGTTATCCAAAATACTCAAAGAAATTTGTATTTGAGAAAGAAGAAGAAATAGTAGATGATCAAATAGAATTTATAAAAACATTCAGAAATGTTAAAGCAGAAAATAATATAACAAAAGACATGAAAGTAATGTTTGATACAGAAGATGATAATGAACTTATTGTTAAAATGTTAAAACTTCAGGATAATTTAGTAAATGAACCATTAGGAATTAAAGCTTACAAAGTGTTTTCTAATAGAATAAAGGCTCAAATATTCTTTGAAAAGATTGAAACAGAAGCAGATATTGCTCAAAAAGAAGCCCAAATAGAACAATTAAAGTCATCTATCGCAAGACGTGAAAAATTATTATCAAATGAAAATTATGTTAATAAGGCACCAACAAATATAGTAGAAATGGATAGACAAAAGTTAGAGGAAGAAAAACAAAAATTAGCTGAGTTAACAAAATAAAATATGAAAGAAAATTAGTAAAACAATTTTCTTTTTTTTATATATATAAGGAAAGTGCGTTTAGTTTTTATATAAAAGGAATCGATATAAACGAATCCATGGCAAAAAGATTAAAGTTGAAAAATATTTTTTAATTGTATTTAAAATTTTTTTAAATATTTAAATTAAATTTTTTTATATTGACAAACATACGTTTGTACTATATTATAGTAAGTCAAGATGT
>ULLK01009658.1_pt1 | contig 10527 bp, 10 predicted proteins | sample 1951411 | NCBI WGS metagenome assembly ULLK01 (sample SAMEA4835526, study PRJEB28245) | human gut metagenome | biome: gut microbiome; material: fecal sample | place: Denmark | collected 2008 | reverse complement strand
TATGTCCAAGAAACGGGGTTCATATCATAAATGCTCTTTTTTTACTTTATCTTTTTATAAAATATTGTTATTACATTTAATATTACTAATAATGTTACACCTACATCTGCAAATACTGCAAGAATAATTGTACTTAATCCAAATATTCCTAATAGTAAGACTATTGCTTTTACAACTAAAGCAAATATTATACTTTCTTTTACTTTTCTATCAGTTACCTTTGCAATGTTAACTGCTGTTTTTATTTTACTTAAATCATCTCTCATTAAGACAATATCACTTGCTTCTATTGCTGCATCGCTTCCAATACCACCCATTGATACACCAACGTCTGACATTTTAATTACAGGAGCATCATTTACACCATCACCAACAAACATTACTTTTCCTTGTTTTTTATATTTTTCTACATACTCTACTTTATCTTCTGGTAATAATTCACCATAATATTTATCAGCACCTACTTCTTTAGAGACACTTTCAACTATATTTTTGCTATCTCCTGATAAAATTATTATTTCTTGTTTTATAACTTCTTTTACTTCACTTAAACTCTTACTAGTTTCTTTTATTTTATCTGAAACAAGTAAATACCCTTTATATTCATTATTAATTGATAAATATACAACAGTACCTGCTTTATTAACTTTATCAAAAGAAATATTATTTTCATTTAATAATTTGTCATTACCAACTAATATTTCTTTATTATTGATTGTACAAGATAAACCTTTACCAGTTATCTCTTTATGATTCTTTACTTCTAGTAATTTTTCTTTATTCTTGTTTTTTATTGCAGTTGCGATTGGATGATTTGAGTTTTCTTCTACACTAGCAACAATATTTAGAAACTTATCTTCATCCATTTCAGTATTTATTTCTGTTACTTCAAATACTCCCTCAGTAATAGTACCTGTTTTATCTAATAATAAGTAGTCGATATTTAAAAGTTTTTCTAACTCACTTGAACCTTTTATTAATATACCTTCTTTTGATGCTTTTCCTATTCCTGAATAAAAACCAAGAGGAACAGAAATAACTAAAGCACAAGGACAAGAAGTTACTAAAAATACTAAGGATCTATATAACCAATCATTAAAGTTATATCCCATAAGAGTTGGTATTAATACTAAAAGAAATGCTGATACTACTATTATTGGTGTATATATTTTTGCAAACTTTCTTATGAACGTTTCTGTTTCTGATTTTTTTTCATTTGAATTTTCTATTAAATTAATTATTTTTTGAACTGTTGAGTCTTTTGATGTTGTAGTTGCTTGTACTTTTATTAACGATTCTTTATTAATACAACCACTAAGTATGTTTTCATCTTTTGCAACTTTTCTAGGTACTGATTCACCCGTTAAAGAAGAAGTATCTATATATGTTTCACCATCAACTACTACTCCATCTAATGGAACTTTTTCTCCAGCTTTTACAATAAATATATCTCCTACTTTTGCTTCTTCTAATTTCACTTTGCCCTTGTCTTCAATATTTACTGTGTCTACTCTTAAATCCATTAACTTAGTAATTGAAGCTTTACTCTTATTAACAGCTAAATTTTCTAAATATTCACCTAATTGAAACAATAAAATTACCATCAATGCTTCCTCATATGAATGAATATAAAATGCTCCAAGAGTTGCAAGTATCATTAAAAGTTCTTCATTAAATATTTCTCCTTCTTTAAAATCATTAAATGCTTCTATGTACATTTCATAAGCAACAATTATGTACCCTACTACAATAAGTATTAATTTTATAGTTTCACTACTGAAAAAAAATGAAATTATAAATAAAATAAAACTAATAATTATTTTTACTAAATCTTCATTTATATATTTTTTCATTGCATTACCTCCGAAATATGTTCTAGTCCATATTTTAAAATTACTTTTATATGATCATCTGAAATCTTGTAATAAACGTTTTTTCCAATCTTATCTGTTGCTACCAAATTTGATAATCTTAATATTTTTAATTGATGTGAAACTGCTGACTGTGAAACATCTAATTTTTCACTTATTTCATTTACACATAATGGTTTATTTAAAAGTAAATCTAATATTCTAAGTCTTGTAGTGTCCCCAAATATTTTATAAAATTCACTTAAACCAAATAATAATTCCTTACTATGTTGTTTCATATTAACTCCTTTATATGAATAATTGCTCATGTATTCATATTATTATAGTATATGTTTTTAGTCAATAGAAAAAGATAGAATTTTTTACTTTTCTATCTTATTTTTCTTATCTATTTTAACATCATGTATTATTAAAACTAATATTCCAATTAATCCAATTATTGAAATAATTAACCCTTCTTTTTGTAATGGTGCTTGATAAATAATCTTAATATTATGTTTACCTTTATCTAATTTAAATCCTAAAAAAGCTTTATTTAATTTTATTGCATCAACTGGTTTATTATCAACTTTAATACTAAAACCATCATCATATGGAATACTTGTTACAAAATATCCATCACTTTGCATATCAATACTTCCAGAAATAGTATTTCCTATATCATTAGTATCCGGTATAAATGTACTTTGTTTATCTTTTATTTTACTTAAATCTTTATAATTTAATTTATATGTTTCAAATTCACCAATTTTATAAATCCCTTTATTAAATATCATTTCTAATTCATCTATACCGTTATTATCTGATAAAACATAATGGAAAGTTTTATTATTATTTTGATAGAATGAATTCTTACAAGTTAATACATTACTTATACCATTAATTGTAATTCTTTGATCAGTTTTTCCGTTAAAACATTCTTGTTTATTTAATAGTTTAATATTTATTATTAAAATATCATCTTTTTTTAAATTGTTTACTTTTAATTTTATTTTTCCATTATCTCTTGATTTAATTATAGTTTTATCATCTTTAGTTTCTACATTAATATTTTTAGTTTTTACTAATTCATAATCTAAATCATATGGTTTTATTGCTATATCTGTACTTATATTAGATTTCTCATTTTTAACGACTGCTCCTGATAATAATGCAGATATATTATTTGGATATTCTAAATTCTTAAAGTCAGAATCAGATATTATATTAGATGTTCCATATAATACTGGTATTACATTATCATTTTTATAGATATTTTCACTTACTTTTGTATATCCAATAGGTACTTTTCCTTTAGTATAAATATATTTTACTCCCATAAATGTTTGAAATAAAATATCATTGTTTTGTGGTAACATTAATTTATTTCTATATGGAAGAGCTTCTCTAAATACTTTTTGATAAAACTTTTGATATTCTTTATTTGAAACTGAAGAATATACTGAATTTTGATTAAATCTTTCAGAATAAATTCTATTTAAGTTATAAACCGTATTATCTAAGTTATTTGATCTTACTATATCTTTTTCTTTCTTTAATACTTTACCAATCTCTTCACTTATTTTAATATCTTCTACTTCAGATATTAAGTTTTCATCTACATATTCATCATTATAGTTAGCAACTAAAACATTTAAAACTGATGGAACTAAAATAAATATAATTAGTATTTTTTCTGATACCTTTTTATTTTGATATAAATAAATTACTGAAAGTACAATTAAAATATCTATTGTTAATATTAAGCTAAATCCAATAGATGCGTTCTTTGTTGTTTGAATAATAGTTAAATATATTAATAATAAACTTAATAATAACATTTGTTTAAATTTAATTTTCTTTTGAAATAATTTTTCTAAGAAATTTATTATTAGTAATCCTATTAATGGAATAAATGGTATTAGTACTTTATTTCTAAAATATAAGTTTCCATTTAGTATATATATAAATATTGGTACATTAAGAATAATTGCTAATGTAATACTTAAAAATTTATGTTCTTTTTTCTTTGATAATATTCCATATACAACTGCAATTAGTGAAAGTGCAGTAAGTCCCATAGTGTAGTTACTATATAATAGTGCTTCTACATTAAATATTGGAGTTATTTTCTCAAGTAATGTTATTGTTTTTTTTACGTTTGATTCTCTACCAGATATGATTGTATTATATGTTGGCAAAAGTAAAAGACAAGAACTTAATATTCCGATTATTATAGGTATTAAAAAGATTACTCCTTTTTTGAACATTTTAGTAAAATCTATTTTTTTATTATATTCTAAGTATTTATAAACTGCATATATACATAATACTAAAATACAAGGAATACTATAGTAATAACTTATGGTTATTATAAATAATAAACTTATGGCTATTAGACTCATTTTGTTATCTTCTATATATTTATCTACCCCAATCATTCCAAGTATTAAAAATGGTAAATAATCTACAAACATAAAATGTCTATGGAAATGAAATAATATTGGGGCAGCACTTATAATTAAAATTGTTGTTATTAAAGAAAATTTCTTCGATATTCTTCTTTTAAAAAAATAATAAGTAAGAAAACCAAATATTATATAAATAAATACATTCATAAAAGTTATATATGCACTCATTTTTATAAATGGAAATAAATATGATATTAGTATTAAGGGATTATACAACCCATAATACGAAAAATTATAAATATTTTGCCCTGCTCCTAGTGAAAAAGCAAAACTTGGTAACAAATCATGTGTCTTATAAAAAAGATTTCTAAAATAATCTGGAAAAGCTACGTGTTGTGCTAACCAGTCTATTTTAGAACCAAATATTGTTTGATTAGAGATTATTAATAATATTAGTAATAGAGAATAGCCTAAAATTATTAAGTAGTTATAATCTCTTTTTTTATTATTGTAATTCATTTTTTACTTCTTGTAATGCTGTTGCTAATTGATCTCCACAAGATGTTTGTTTACTATTACATGTTATCCCTTTTAATCGTTTTATTACTGTATCAATATCTTGTCCTTCAACTAGAGAACTTACTGCCTTTAAATTGCCATTACATCCTCCTACAAATGATACATTATGTATTTTATTATCTTCAATATCAAAGTTTATTTCTTTAGAACAAGTTCCTACTGTTTTATATGTTTTATGCATAATAATACTCCTTTACTTCTTTATTTTATGTATAAGTTTAAATAAGCTATAATGCCATGTTATTGGTAATGAATACTCTCCAATTAGTTCTTCTACATACCCATTAAATCCTCTTTTAAATTCATAAATACCATAATCTTTTGGATGTTCATTAATATTTGCTGGTATTCCATAAAAATTATGTTTTTTAAATCCATTTTCAATTCCATACTTAATTAATTCCCATTGTATTAAGTATTGTGAATTAAACTTCATATATTCTTCGTAATTTCCACTTGATAAATATATTATTTCTGGTTCTATTAACATAAACATTGACCCAGATAATGTAATTACATCTTTTCCACTTTCTTTTATAATTTCATTTGACTCTTTTATTCTCTTATCAATCGATGTTATTTCATTATTAAGATTTTTCTTTTGACCATCGTTATATTTTGCATCACTAAGAGCATTTAACTTTTCTTCTTTTTCTGCTTTTTCTTTTTCTAGTCTTTTAATATATGCTTTTAAGTCAAGCTCTGTTATAAAATATTTTACTTCATTATTATCATGGAATAATTTATACATTTCTTGGAAGTAAGATAGTTTTCTTACACTAAATCCTTTTCTTTCCCCAGTTTCTATCATAATATTTTCAAATCTATCTAATTCATCATAAGAAATTTCATTTACAGTTATTCCAAACTTCTCTGCTTTTCTAATTGTATTTCTAGTATTAGGTTTCATTTCTTTTAATATTTGTGCTTCGGTCTTACCTTCTAAGTCTAGAGAAAACATCCAACCTACTTGTTCCATATTTTCTTCTTTAACTCTTTTAAAGCCTAAGCTTTCAAGTTGTTTAATTACTGAAGTATTATCTTCTCCATCTTCAACTATATTTCCATCTATATCTCTTTGCTGTTTTATTACATAAGGATCAATTCTTAATACATAACCTTTTTTATCTTTAATGTATTTTTTTAATTCTTTTGTAAAGAAGTCTACTAGTTCTTCATCTTTAAAATCTAGTAAATATCCTCTTGGAGAATAAAATTCATATTTTCCAAAATGTCTTTTATGTGCAAGTAACATTGTTGCGGCTACAATATTTTTTTCTTTTTTTACTCCTACAAAATAGGTAATCCATCCTGATTTTTCTCTTAATTTTGATATTTCTGGAGCAGATAAAAATGTTTTTAATGGGTGATTTTCCCAAAATTTTCTGTATTCTTTTTCAGTTATTTCTTGAAATTTCATTTTAACACCTACATTTCTATTAGTATTATAACATAAAACAAAAATAAAACTATATGAGTAGCTTTATTTTTCTTTATTAACGTTTAGTTTACTTTTCCTTTTAAAGATCTTTTTAGTTGTCTTTATTTCATCATCTATTTTTTCGTCAATATTATCTACTATTTTATCTTTATCAAATATTGTTGCTATTAAAAGCATAATTACTATTAGTAAAAGTAGTAGAGAAACAAACAATATTCCATTAAATTTATCTTCTTTGCTTCTTGTTGTATCTAAGTAACTATTTGTTAAATAGGCATCATAATTTTCTGTTGTTATTTGTACTTCATTTTCCGCTGGTACAAAGTTTTTAATATTTTTTATAGCAAGATTTTTTAATTCATTATTTGTAATTACAGGGTACCCATAAACTTTTATTGGTTCTGGTATTTCTGTAGTTCTTTCATATGTATAATCAATAATTGCTTTATATTTATTATAATCATTCTCATTGATTGCTATTAAATAAGTATGCCAAAGTCCAGTATCTTCTTTTTCTATTACAAAATGTATTCCTATATTAGTATCTTGATAGTATGCAAATTTCTCTGACATTTTATTTATTGTAATATATGTGTAGTCTTCTACTGTTTCGACATTAGACCATGAAACTATATTTTTCTTTTGTTCAAATATTCGATATGAACAAACAAATAAAATAGTTATTATGATTAAATAAACTAAACACATAAACATTTTGATTGCAAATCTTTTTTCATCAATTGTTTTCTTCTTTTTTATTCTTTTTCTTTTCATATACTTCCTCTACTCTATTAATAGAATAACACAAATTATTACTTAAAAAAAGTTGATTTACTCAACTTTACTTTTCTTTTTTGAAATAAATCCTTCTAAGAATTTATAACCATCTCTATTCTTAATATATAAGTATCCTAAAATACAAAATACTACTGCTCCTATGAAGTTTACAAATAGGTCTTTCATAGTATCAATTAGACCAATATCTAAATATCCATTATCTATTATTGTAATTGTTTTTCCACTATCACTATATATTTCTGTCTTATTTATATCCTTTAAAGTAATTGGTATATTTTCTCCTGACCTGTTAATCTTAACAGAAGATATTCTATTTACTATAGTATCTTTTTGCATATCTTTATAAAAATATCTGTCCATTGCAAACTCTCCAAATTCCCACATAACACCAACTGTCATTGAGAAGCTAAAAGCTACTAGTGCAACAAATGATGGTGTCATCGTAATTCTTGAATTTGTAGTATTTAAAATATCTACAAGAGAAAATCCAATTGCAGCACAGAGAAATCCATTTAATGTATGGAGCATTGTATCCCAATGTGGAAATATTCCATAAAAATTTTGAATTTCTCCTAGTATTTCTGATGAGAATATAAATAAATAAACTATTATTTCTAGTGTATCTGGTAACTCTATTTGAAATTTATTTGAAATAAAGTTAGGAATAGTAAATAAAATTAATGTTAAAACACATAGAAGAACATTATTCCAGTTGCCATGCATACTTTGAGCAACCATACATAGTATTACTAAAAATCTTAAAATCAAATATACTGTTAATTTTAAACCAAATTTTTCTCTTGACTTTTGAGAAATTTTTCTTTTATCATTTTTGTTTATATCTTCTTTTTTTAATCTCCTGTTTTTGGACATATAAATCACCTACTTTATTGTTCAAAAATTTCATTTATTGTTTTCTTAGGAACTTGCATTTTTATGCATTGTTTTAAATCAAAGTTAAATTTTACTGATGATGTTTTGTATTCTTCTCCATCTAAACACCATGATGTTTTTGGTGGATCAATAAACTCCATTTCTAGATTATCAGTTCTATAATATGTAATTTCTGGGATATCTTTTACATCGAGTGTTTGTATTAGAACTAACATTTTTATCATTTCTTTTTTATTTTTCACATTAGCAAGAGCAACTTCAAATTTTTTATCATCTAATTTAACATCATAATAAACATCTGGCTGTCCTGCAATTCTTGAGGAATTTGAAATAAATATAAATGAATATTCTCCACTATACTCTTTTCCATCTATTTTATATTTTATGCGATATTTATGAATTTTGTTCCTTAATTGTTTTATTCCATATAAAATATATGCTATTTTTCCATATCTTTTTTTTAATTCTCTTGGTGTGTTATATGCCATATCAATATAGTCACCAAGACATGCTACATAAACAAATGGAATTTCATTTATGAAACAAACATCAATTTTTTTTTCTTTTCCATCTAATAACGTCCCTAAATTTTCATAAACACTTTTATTTAGACCATACATTTTTCCAACGTCATTTGTACTTCCCATAGGAAGTGGAGCTATTGTTAATGGTTTTGTTCTTTTTACATTGCCAGATACAATTTCATTTAAAGTACCATCCCCACCACCACTTACAACTAGTGAAACATCATCTGGTAGTGCTTGTATAATTTTGGTTGCATCACCTTTTGCTTTAGTAAAAATTATTTCCGTATCATAACCATGTTCTCTTAAAATATCGTAAAACTCTTCATAAGATGTTATTTTCTTTTTTTTTCCACTTTCTGGGTTCATAATTATTACACATTTTTTTATAGGACATCAGCTCCCTTATATGATTTATTATAATATCTATTTATAAAAAATACTAGTGCAAAAGGTATTAGAAAAGTGTAATATTAATGAAATTTTTTACATATTTTTCAATTATATTAAATTTTTTCTTAATAATATAATTGAAAGGAGGTATTTATTTGACCAGATTTATTTTCCCATTATATGATATGACTTTTAAATATCTTTAGAAGAGTGACACTGCAAGATTCTATTTTATTAAATTAATTAAGTATCTAACAACAATTGATTTAAGTAATTATCATTTATATGATTTCTGATGAGAGTGGAAAATATAATAAAAATTATATGAAAATATATGAAGTGTATCTATCTAAATATAAAGGTCTATTCTATAATGGGGCTAATGAATTAGATGTTATGCTATCTTTCTTATCTGCAAATAGTTATGAAGAAATAGAAAGAATAGCATGTGGCAAAAAGGAGGCATTAGCTATTATGGATGAATTAAAAAAACTTTCTAAAGAAGAAGATTTTCTACCATAATATGACTTTGAAAGCGAAATGAGAAGAGTAACTAATACTGAGAAAGAAATATCTAAACAAGAAGGTAAAGAATCATCCATAAGAGAAGTTGCTATTAAACTTTTAAAGAATAATGTTGATATAAAAACAATATCTAATTCTACTGGTTTATCTATTGAATAAATTAATAGTCTAAATTAAACAAAAACTCAAGAAAATTGTTCTTGAGTTTTTTTGTTTTTTAATAATAGAAAAGACTTTGATCTACTCTACCATTTATTCCTGGTATTGTTCCATTTGAAGTATATTGCCATCCATCATATGGTCCTTGATAAGTAAAATTATCACTCCATTGTGCTACCCATGTTGCATAATTTTTTGCATAGTCTGGAAATCTAGTTTCAATATAATTTTTTGATGCATAAACTCTTGTTTTTATGCATAAATTTTTTTCTGTATTATCAACAAATGTTGTTATCATTTGTCCATAAGTATCTTTACTTATTCCATAGCTATTTTCTCCTGTTGAATTTATTGTCCAATCTTCTAAATCATAATAAATTCCTAAAACATTTGATGCTATATGTATATTATAACTTCTAATTGTATTAACCAAAAAATTTGACTCCATTAAAGCTTCATTGGCATTTTCTGCATAACTAAATAAATATACTGAATAAGGTATTCCTAATCTTTCTAGTTCATTTTTATTTCTAATAAAAGAACTATCTATATATCCTACTCCATATCCTAATCTTAGTATTACAGCATCAACTAAATTTGAGTTTTTAACTGTTTGCCAATCAATGTTTCCATTATGTGATGAAATATCTATTACTCTAATTTGTCTTACAAACTTCTCAAATTCACCAGTAAGCTCATTAAACTTCCAAAAATTATTCGTCATGTATTGAACACCCTTAGCTTGTGTACCATCTGGATTATAATAATAAAGTTTATTACTTATTAACTTAAAACCTAATAAATATCCTGTAACACTATCAAAATTATAATTTCTACCATCTATAGTTTGATTACCCTTAACCACTTCGCCATTTGCATTTTGATACCAATAATTAAGATTTATATTTTGCCAACCTGTCTTTAAAGCATAATTTATATTACTAAAGAAATAT
>ULLK01000884.1_pt1 | contig 10578 bp, 7 predicted proteins | sample 1951411 | NCBI WGS metagenome assembly ULLK01 (sample SAMEA4835526, study PRJEB28245) | human gut metagenome | biome: gut microbiome; material: fecal sample | place: Denmark | collected 2008 | reverse complement strand
CAGATACAATGCCACCATAATTTCCCCCTAAAATAATTTCATAAGGATTATTGTTTACAAAACCATAATTATAAATATGCGATGTTAATTCTTTTTGTTCTACTTCACTTAACTTAATACTTTTTACTAAAGTATTTTTTAAATTAGTATTAAAGGCATTTTTATATTTTTTATTTTGCCATTTATTATAATATTTTTTAATAACACTACTAAAGTTATCATCTAACATATAATAACCATAATATTTTTTTATATCACTAAATTCATAAACAACACTATAGTTTTTTTCTAAAATATCACTAGTTAATTCATACTTAGGTACCATTATATAATCTAAATCTTTATTAAAGCTTTCTTTTAAGGCATCATAAGTATCAAAACTTTTAAATTCAATATTTTTATCTTCATTAAAATAACCTTTAATATAATCGGCATCACTCTTTAAAACACCTATTTTAATATCTTTTATAGCCTCAATATTATTATAATAAACATAATCTTTCTTTAATAAGACATAATTATCAGCATAAAATTCTACAAATTTATCATTTTTCGTATTAGTAGCAATAAAACCACTAGTTATATTTTCATCTTTACTAGTATAAGTTACAGGATTTATTTTTAAGTTATATTCTTTACCTAAATCATTTAGAAAGTCATAAAATACTCCAGCCCCACTTTTACCAAAGATATCTAAGTCATTAATAACATTAACATTTAAAACAGTTGATAAATTATTATTAATCCATTTGTTTTCTTCAACCGTTAATTTATTTTCATCATTTAGGATATTTACAACTGCTAAAGAAGCTACTGCGACTATTATTATACCCACAAATAATATGAAAATCAGTCTAACTTTTTTTGCCATTTTACTCACCATCATCACTTACTGGATTATTATTATTCCAAATCAAGTTTGTACCATTAACATTCTTTGAGCCCATGATTGTAAAACCATCACTTGCTTCATTTTTTTCACTTACTAAAGTAAAATGAATATCATAGAATGCTTTTTCCTCATCACTAAATTGTTCTAAAGTCTTAACGGCGATTGCTTTTGATGTTTCTAAATCAGCACCAGCTTCAAAAGCAATACGAATATAAATGATTTTACCACTTACTTCAATCTTAGCATCCTTAACTTTTTTTCTTTGTTTGATATCTTCGACAACACTATTTTTTTTATCATCAGTTATAGCAACTGCTTCAATGCCATCTAATCTATCACCATACTTCGACCCACCATTACCAAAATAGAAATATTTAAGTAAAAGAGCAGCACTAATGCCTATACAAGCAATAATAATTAAAACCATAAAACATATCGCTTTATTATTACGAATAAATTTTTTCAAAATTACACCTCTTTCTGTAAATTGATTATACTATATTTTTTTAATTTTTACTAGTTTGACCTAAAAAACTTTCTAAAGTATCAGGATTCCAAATCGTAATATCAAGACTCATTGCCTTATCATATTTTGAACCAGGAGCATCACCCACAATAACAACATCAGTCTTTTTACTAACTGATTCGACAGTAAATCCGCCACGTAATTCAATTTCTTTTTTAATTTCTTCACGACTTCTACCCGGAATAGTACCAGTAATAACAAATTTTTTATCTTGAAAATTAGCATCTAAAGTTTTTTTCTCACCTAAATAAGTCATATTAAGACCTAATTCTTCTAACTTAGATATTAATATTCTATTCTTAGGATTATCAAAATAATTACTAATATTAGTAGCTAAAACATTACCTATATCTTTAATATTTTGTAATTCTTCTATCGATGCATTCATAAGATTTCGCATTGTCTCATATCGGGATGCTAATAACTTGGCGGACTTTATTCCAATACCACTAATACCTAAACCATTAATTAATCTTTCTAAAGAATTATGTTTACTATTTTCAATCGAAATTAATAAATTACTAACACTCTTATTACCAAAACCTTCTAATTCAATTAAATCTTCTTTATCTTTACTTAGATTATAAATATCTGGTATATCTTTAATTAAACCCATATTATAGAAGTCCTCAACAATTTGTTCTCCTAAACCATCAATATTCATGGCATCTCTGGAAATAAAATGAATTAAAGCATTAATTTGTCTTGCTGGACAAGCTTCATTTGGACAATATAAATCAATTTTCGAATCAGTTAATTCTAACTTTGTACCACAAATAGGACAGTTAGTAATCATTTTATAGTCTTTTTCTATGCCACTACGACGTTCTAAAACAGGTCCTACTACCTCTGGAATAACATCTCCAGCTTTATGTAAATAAACATAATCTCCTATTTTTAAATCTTTACTTACAATATAAGGATAATTATGTAAGGTAGCTCTTCTAATTGTTGAACCGGCTACTTTAATAGGCTCTAAAACAGCATTTGGAGTTATCTGACCCGTACGTCCTACAGTACAAACTATATCGGTTAAACGTGTAATAACTTTTTCTGCTGGAAACTTATAAGCAACTGCCCATTTTGGATATTTAACTGTATAACCCAATGTTCTTTGAGCACTTAAATCATTAACTTTAATAACAATACCGTCTATTTCATAAGGAAGTTCTGGTCTATGAATAGTCCAATAATCAATATAAGCTAAAACCTCATCTATATTTTTACAGATTCTATTATTAGGATTTACTGGTAATCCACAGTTTTTAAGTAAATCTAAGGTATCACTATGATGTTGTAAATCTGTATTAGGTAAATGATACAAAACGATATCTAAATTACGTTCGCGCGTAATACTACTATCTAACTGACGAATAGACCCAGCCGCTGCATTTCTTGGATTTTGAAATAATTGTAAACCGCTTTTAGCACGTTCTTCATTTAATTTATTAAATACTTTCTTTTGCATATAAATTTCACCACGAACTTCGAGGTCAATTTTTTTATGCAAAGTAAGAGGCAGTTTCTTTATTGTACGCACATTATGGGTAATATCTTCCCCAATAATGCCGTCTCCACGAGTTGCCGCTGATACAAAAGCACCATCTTTATATATTAAAGATACAGCTAAACCATCCATTTTAAGTTCACAAGAATAAGCAACATCGCCTACTTCTTTTCTAACTTTATTATCAAAATCTCTAACCTCATCATAGTTAAATACATCAGATAAACTAAACATTGGTGTTGGGTGTGTTACTTTCTTAAACTCAGCAATTACTTCATTTCCAACCTTACTAGTAGGCGAATTTTTTAATTTATATTCTGGATATTCATTTTCTAACTTAATTAGCTCATCCATTAAAGAGTCATATTCATTATCCGTTAAAGTTGGATTATCATTAACATAGTATTCCACATTAGCTTTATTTAAGACACTACATAAATATTCTATTCTTTCTTTGATATTAGTATTATTTAACATAAGTATTATTCCTTTCATACTAATTAATTTTATCACTTTTTATAAACTTAAAAAAGTACAAAGAATTAACTTTGTACCTAAATTGCCATACATATTATAATAACTATAAATAATCTAATTTTTAAGCTTTATTAAATAGTAAAACCATCAGTAATTTTTTTATATCCATCTTTTAATAATAGCAATCTAGTATATCTAAATGTTGGAGCCATTGTCCCTTCTGCTCTAGTTAACCAATCACTAATTTCTTCTAAAGATTTAGTCTTAACATTTTCATAAAAACGTGTTGCATCATTTATTTTGCGTAAACACAATTTTTTAACTATTAAAACCTCAATATTATTATTTAAAAATATCTGCATTAATTCTTGATTAGTATCTTTACTACTTTTATTAGAATATCTTTTTAATGCTTCTAATATTTTTCTCTCTACTTGATAATCACTTAATATTCTTTTCTCAATATCTGTTAGTTTGCTACCTTTTTTTGCTTTTATTTCTTCTAATTTTGCTTTATCTTCTTCACTTACATAAGATAACCAATAAATCCATTCTTTTATAAGTTCATTTGCAAAGTCAGAATCCATTGTTTCAGTTTTGCTTCCATTTAAAATATTTTCATTCTTCATTTAAATACCCCCCAAAAATATTTTATCAACAGTTGCTTTTTATCAATGTTACTTATAATAAACCAATTTTTTCTATTAGTCAATAACATATTTTTTGTTGAAAGACAACTAATCTTATATTAACAATTAATACTTTAAGGGCTTTTTTATAAAATTCCATTTATTAAGACTTATTTTCCTTTTACGATAATCCACATCTAGATTATGATTATGCTAAAGCTTAAATTCTTTTATCTAAATTTTGCATAGCAAGCACTAATTCTCTTTTTAATAACAAAAATCTTACATATCTAAGAATTGGAGCAATCACTTCATCAGTACTAGCTAACCATTTATCTATTTCTTCTAAAGATTCATTTTTAGCACTTTGATATATTTTTTTAGCATCATTAATTTGTTTATACTCAATTTTTTAATAATCAAATTTTCGATTTTAGTATCTAAAGATTTATAAACTAATGTTCTCTCATCTCGACTTAGATTTTTATTTAGATATTTCTTTAAAACTTTTAAAAGAGTTAGTTCTTCTTGATAAGTTCTTAATTTCTCACTCTCTTGTTTAGTTAAATCTTTTGCTTTTTTATTAGTTATAACATCTATTTTTTTGGTATTACAATCAACATAAGATAGCCAAAAATCCATTCTTAAATCATATCGTTTTTACTCATATAAAATATCTAAACCAATTAATTCTAAATTAAAAAGTTATCCTCTTTCTTAACTGATATTATCTATTTTTAAACCACCTTTAACCATAATTCAATAAATAAATTTTCTTCTAAAACACATATTTATTTTTTTATTTATCAAAAGAAAAAAGCATGAAACAAAATTCATACTTAAACTATTGCAAAAATTTAAAATATTACTCTTCAAAATCACACTCTGAATTAGAACAAGCAATCTTTTTACCTTTCTTAACTAAAATGCTCTTACACTTTGGACAAAATTTATTAATTGGTTCATACCAACTAGCAAAATCGCATTTAGGATAATTTGAGCAACCATAAAAATCTTTACCACGTCTCGTTTTCTTTAAAAGAATCTTACCGTCACATTTAGGACAATCCATTACTTCAATTTGAACTGGTTTTTCTTTTTTTATATATTTACAAGTAGGATAATTAGAACAAGCTGTAAATTTACCAAAACGACCATTTCTAACTACTAAAGGACTATTACATTCTGGACATAACTCTCCTGTTTCTTCAGCTGGTTTCTTTTCCATATGATGAAAAGCATCTTGAACAAGTGGTTCAAACTCACCATAAAATTTCTTTAAAAGTTCAATATTATTTAACTTATTATCAGCAATTAAATCTAAGTCTGTCTCCATATTAGCAGTATATTTAACATTAACTATCTTACTAAAATATTCTTGTAATTTATCTGTTGTTTCAATGCCAATATCCGTTGGTACAAACTTCTTATCTTCTAAAGTTACATAACTTCTTGTTTTCAATGTATCAATAATTGTAGCATAAGTACTTGGTCTACCAATACCTAAAGATTCTAATTCTTTAATTAAACTACTTTCTGTATATCTTGGGGCTGGTTTAGTAAAGTGTTGTGTTTTTAAAACATCATCAGTACTTAAGATTTCTCCTTCTTGTAACTCTGGTAAAATGGTATCTTCTTGCTCTTCATACTTGGCATAAACTTTTAAATAACCATCAAAAGTTAAAATAGAACCAGTTGTCTTAAATTTATAATCATTATTATCTAAAATAACCGTTGTACTTTCTACTTTAGCATCAGCCATTAAACTAGATAAAGTCTTATAATAAATAATACTATATAATTTGTATTCATCAGGAGTAAGGTAAGCTTTAAGACTTTCCGGAGTACGATTAATTGAAGTTGGTCTAATACCTTCATGGGCATCCTGCATGTTTTCATCTTTTTTACCCACTTTAACCGAACCAACATATTTTTTACCATAATTTTCTTCGATATATTGTAAAGTATCGTTAATAAATATTGGAGACATACGAACTGAATCAGTACGCATATAAGTAATTAAACCAATAGTTTCACTACCAATATCAATGCCTTCATATAATTTTTGAACCACTTTCATAGTTTTCGAAGAAGCAAAACCTAAACGATTAACGGCAGTTTGTTGTAAAGTTGAAGTTTTAAATATTGGTTTAGAAGGTCTTTTCTTACTTTTTTTAGTAACTGACTCAACTTTGTATTCTTTATTTAATTTAGCTAAAATAGCATCAGCTGCTTCTTCATTTTTTATTTCTATATCTTTGTCTTGATATTTAAAGGCCTCAGCACTAAAATCATTAAAATTAGCTGTAATAGTCCAATATTCTTCAGGAACAAAAGCTTTAATTTCTCGTTCACGGTCAACAATTAACTTTAAAGCTACTGATTGAACACGTCCAGCTGACTTACCACCTGTTTTAGATTGCATTAATTTAGATAATCTAAAGCCGATAATACGGTCAAGCATTCTTCTAGTTTCTTGAGATTTTACTAAATTATCATCAATCTTTCTCGGATGCTTAAATGCTTCTATTACAGCAGGTTTCGTAATTTCATGAAACTCAATACGGTCATAATCCTTATCTTTTAATTTTAAAGTATCAAATAAATGCCATGAGATAGCTTCTCCTTCGCGGTCTGGATCGCTTGCTAGATATATTCTATTTGCTTCTTTCACATCTTTTTTTAATTCTTTAATAATACTAGATTTACCTTTAATAGCAACATAATCGGGTTTAAAATCATTTTCCACATCGATTCCTAAACCATATTTACCTTTAGTTGAAAGGTCTCTAATATGTCCTTTACTAGATACTACTTTATAATCACTGCCTAAGTATTTTTCAATTGTTTTACTTTTAGCAGGGGACTCTACTATTACTAAGTTTTTCTTTTTTTTCATAACATCACTTTCTTTTTTATCTTTTAATTTTATTATTTAATATTTTATTTCTCTTTTAGCCATTTTATTATACAAAAATGTCAAACGCTGTAATAGTAACATAGTATTTTTATCTTTTCAAGTAGCAAAACTAAAAAAAGCAATATAAACTAAGTGATATTGCTGATAAATGGAAAAGCACAATTTCCTTGTAAATAATCTTTTATGATATTGGCTAAAGTAAAATATTTATTATTATCTATCTCATTCATATAAAGAGCTAGGATATTTAAATAGTCACGATAAACTATGGACATAATTTTTCTATCATTACAATTTATTAACATGATGTTATAAAGTCTATTTAATTTATCAATTGGCGTAACTTTTTTAGAAAGGTAGCCTTCTAGGCGGGCGGCTGCTGAAGCTTTAGCAATACTTATCATAGGATATTTGCCTACTATTTCTTTAGCTACTTGTAATGCTCGTTCTTCTTCTAATAAATTACCATTATATTCATATTGCATTTTAACTTCGACTTCTTTCTTTAAAGGTTTCACTCGTGATTCTTAAGATATCTTTAGAGGTTATATGGATTTCTTGGTCTTTTCCCAATAATATTTGTTCTAAATATTCAGTTTTTATACTACTGATAATAGTTTGAAGACTTCTAGCTCCTGTATTTAAATCGTAAGCACTTTGAACAATTAAGTCATAAGCATCTTCATCAATGGTTAAGGTTTTATTATTAGATGAGGCAATGGTCTTAAGACCAATCAATGGACTTATTTCTGATTCCAACAAAATTTTCTTTAAGTCATCTTTACTATAATCTTTGGTATGTAGGAAGGTGTTAAAGCGTCCAACTAACTCTTTTTCTAGGCCCATATTTATTAAATCGTTTGGCGTAATTGTGTATTCCTTAGATTCGGCTGAAAAAACTAATGGGGTATTGAAACCTATTGGTCTTTGAATTTTAGTAGTAGTCTTAGTGTTTCTTAAATTAGTTAAGGCGCCAAGACAAACAAACGTTAATTTGGAAGTATCAAACTCTACTTTAGCCCCTTCGCAATCAACGGTATATTTACCACCACCCAAAAAGTCTAATAATTGATGTTGGATAGCTTTTTTGACAACTAAATCATTATTGCCAAAGTTAGTAATTTTATCAAATTCATCTAAAACAACGATTCCTTTTTCGGCTTTAAAAGGATTACCTTGGGCTTTAACTAATAAATCTTTTAAAATATCGGTTAAGTCGCCGCCCGCATAACCAGTTGTTGAATAATTAGTAATAGAGGTGGCAACAAATGGAACGTCTAGGACTTTAGCAATATCTTTAGTAATGGCAGTTTTACCGGTGCCACTGGGACCATCGATAAATATTATAGACCTAGTTCCGCTGGGAACTTCACTTAATTGTGCAAGCTTTTGATTACTGATAAGATTTAAAAAGATGTTTTTTACAGCTTCTTCTTGACCAATGAATTTTTTTTCGATTGCTTTTAAATTCTCTTTAATATCGGTACTATCCGGTTCTTTGGAACTTTCGGGGTTGGAACTGGCAGCGCTAGCTAAAGCATCGCTGATTGTTTCTTTAGAAGTTGGCATTTTCGGCATGAGAGTAACCATAGAATCATAGTTTTGGGAAGGAGCAGATATTTTGTTGCCAAACGCATTAAATATAAAAGAAACTCGCGATTGATTTAATTCTTCTTGAGAAAGTCTCTTATTTATTGGTTCATATGACCAGCTTTTTTCTAAGAAGCAAATATTTTTAGCATAAGTTCTAAGTTTATTAAATAAACTATTGGGATTACTATAGACATCCTTGCTTTTTTCCATAAATTTAAATTCTTCTATTACAGTCTCAAAATCCATAGTATAATTTAAAATCAAAGCGGGACTTAAAAAATTAATTTGTAGGTATTTGTTATCATGAATGCTAAATTTAGAAGTTTCGCTCATGTTATCGGTAATTATTTTCATTACTTGTATAGCAGCATCGCTATTGTAAAACTGTTCATAGCTATTAATAAAAAGAGGAAATTGATTTGCTTTTACTTCAGCTGGATTAGTAACTCTTAAATCGGAATAAAATCTAGATAAATCTAAGTGATTAATTTTCGCAAATTCTTCCAATTTGGGGTCTTCTTGAAATGCCGCTACAAATAAAGATAAAATTATATATTGCAAACCCCACGGACCAGCATGATTATAAAAATCAAGGGCTTTATTAATATATTTTTTAGTGCTTTCTGGTAAAGTTTTATATTCATAATTTAAATTGTTATTCATTTCACTTATCATACAACTCTTCCTATCATAATAAAATATTATCATAATTTGGTTTAAAGTACAAATTATTTATTTTTAATATAGAAATTAAAAAAAGAGTAATTTCTTACTCCCATTTAAATAATTTGTTTTTTTACTTCTAATTACTATCAGTAGTATCATTACTATTAATATCATCTTCACTACTTTTTAAACCATTTTCTAAATAAGCAAAATAATTAGTCTTTATAGCCAAATTATCCATTTTCATTTCATTTTTAACTTTGGTGTTAATACTTATTATTTCTTCATCAGTATACTTATCAGCACCAATATAATTTATTTTACCCTTAGTAGCATCATAATAAGCCTTATCAGTACGCCAAGACCCATCGGCAAATACTACAATTCCTTCATAAGAATCACTTAAAAGATCGGTACCACCATAAAGACGAGGATCATAATCTAAAGCAAATAGATTAGCAAGAGTTGGTAAAATATTAACAAAAGTTGTATAATCATCAAACTTTTTAGCCTCTAAGCTTGAATTATAAATAATAAATGGTGTTCTATCGGTATCGCCATTACTTGATGTATCATATTTAGCTATCTGGGCAAAAGCATCATCACTTAAACCATATGGATAATGATCAGCAAATAACATAATTACAGTATCTTCTAGTTTACCATTATCTTCTAATTCCTGTAGCAACTCGCCTATAGCATTATCAACTATCTTTAACTTCGACATATATCTTTTAGCCGTAATATCCCAATCTTCATCTTTATATAAATCTAAATACATATCACCGGTTTTACTAGAATTCTTATAAGTCATATGACTAGATACCGTTGTTAACCATGCCATATATTTATCTTCATCAATAAAGTGAGGTACAGCCTTTTCTATAAGCTCAACATCACTTGGCCAAGGTTGATATTCACTTCCTAATTTAATTCCTAATTTATTAACATCATAATAATTTTGACTGCCCATATTAGGATGATATATACTTCGGTAATAAAAGTGATCTGTATAATCATGATAACTACTCGTATGATAATTAGCCCTATTAAATAAGTTAAATAATGATTCATAATAAATATTATCTTTATAAGTATTAATAGTACAAGTATTATTAATAGTATATAAAGATGTTATCCCAGTCATTTCATTATTACCAGTTGAACAAGCATTTCTTGGGGAGAAAGCATTTTCCCAAGACCAACCATTATTATATAGTTTAGCAAAATTAGGAAAATATTCTGGATAATTCTTTAAAACATTACTACCTGATTCAATCATTAAAACAATTAAATTTTTTCCTTTAAACATCCCTGTATAATCATTTTTACTCGTAATTTCTTTGCTCATAAAATAACTGTTTAAAG
>ULLK01025193.1_pt1 | contig 10600 bp, 9 predicted proteins | sample 1951411 | NCBI WGS metagenome assembly ULLK01 (sample SAMEA4835526, study PRJEB28245) | human gut metagenome | biome: gut microbiome; material: fecal sample | place: Denmark | collected 2008 | reverse complement strand
GCGTGCTAAAACTAAGTTTGTTAAAACAGGCTACAGCCTTTTAGAAAAGAAATAATTAACTTTTTTCATTATATAACGAATGTCTTTTATTGTTGCTTTCGCATTTAAAGGCTAAAGCCGTTGCGTTCAAGCCGCCAAACAGCTTGCTGTTTGGCTATCGTCAGATTGCGTAAGCTGAAAGTATTTGTGGGCTTTGCCCACACCTACGACCTTTGAAAAGGTCGACCAAACTTTTATAATTACTTGCCGAAACAATTTGCTAAATCATAATTTTCACGGCTTATGATGAAAAACAGTTTTTTATGGCAAATTACTAAAAAACAAAGGTTAAATTTGTTTAATATTGTTATCGATTTTGTAACCTTTTGCCGATTATGCAAAATCTATAAAAAAAATAAAGAAATTTGAAAATAGAGGTTGATTTTTTTCTCGTTTTTGTGTAATATGTATATAAGAGATATATTGTATTTTAAATATATTAATTCATTAGGCTCTTATTATAAGAATTTTTGCTACAAAGGCTTGTTTTGCAAAAATTACAGGTGTTATGCATTTTGTATATGTTTGCAGCTAAGGTCAAAGCAAAATACAGCCTGAATAATATGCTTACAATTATATGAATATTTGCTTAGAAAAAGAGGTAAATAAAATGTCAAACAGATTATTCCAGGGTATTGTTCACCAGATGAAAGATGCAATTGACAGAACAATAGGCGTTATTGACGAAACTTCTGTTGTTATAGCTTGTTCAGAGCTCGGCAAAATCGGTGAGGTAAACGAAAGCGTAAATTCAGAAACCTTAAGTTCAACAGCTCCTTTTGTAATCAACGGCTATACATATAAGTCATTTGGCAGCAACGCTAAGTATGATTACGCTGTATTTGTACAGGGTACAGATGAGTATGCTCAGAAGTACGCACAGCTACTTTCTGTTTCTTTTGCAAGCATTAAGCAGTATTATGACGAGAAATATGACCGTTCAAACTTTATTAAGAATGTAATTCTCGACAACATTCTTCCGGGCGATATCTATCTTAAGGCAAGAGAACTTCACTTTAACAGCGAAGTTTCAAGAGTTTGTCTTCTTATCAAAATCGTTTCAAAAACAGATGTTTCTGCATACGATATTATTCAGAATCTTTTCCCGGACAAGTCAAAGGACTTTGTTATCAATATTAATGAGTACGAAATTGCACTCGTAAAAGAGATTAAGGCGGATACAGAGAGCCGTGACCTTGAAAAGCTTGCAAGCTCTATTTCAGACACACTTTCAAGTGAATTCTACACCCACTGCGTTGTAGGTATAGGTACAACGGTAACAGGTATTAAGGACCTTGCCCGTTCATTTAAAGAAGCACAGAGCGCACTTGAGGTTGCAAAGGTATTTGATACAGAGCGTACAATAGTAAGCTATGATAACCTCGGTATTGCCCGTCTTATTTATCAGCTTCCCACAACTCTTTGTGAAATGTTCTTAAAGGAAGTTTTCAAGCGTGGTTCAATTGAGAGCCTCGACCAGGAAACACTTTTTACAATTCAGCGTTTCTTTGAAAACAACCTCAATGTTTCTGAAACATCAAGAAAACTTTTTGTTCACAGAAATACACTTGTTTACAGACTTGAAAAAATTAAGAAACTTACAGGTCTTGACCTTCGTGAATTTGAGGACGCTATCGTATTTAAGGTAGCTCTTATGGTTAAAAAATACCTTAACGCAAGTCCTGCAAAGTATTGATTGAGTGAATTTAATATGGCTCTGCACTGCCGATTTTTCGGTAGCGCAGGCCATTTTGACTTTTTAGAATTAACTTGTCAAAATATTACAAAATATTGTATTATATAACGCAAAATATACAGAATAAGTGTGTATTTTGTAATAAAGGTGAAATTTATGATAGATTTTAACAATGTATCTAAAACCTATCCGAATGGCACTCATGCGCTTTATGATGTTTCTATACATATAGACAAGGGCGAGTTTGCTTTTATAGTAGGTGCGTCCGGAGCAGGTAAAAGTACGTTTTTAAAACTGATTATGCACGAGGAAAGTCCGTCGTCAGGTGAAATAATCGTGAATAATCTTAATATAACAAAAATGCGTCGCAGAAAAGTTCCGTATCTTCGTCGTCATATGGGTATTGTATTTCAGGACTTCAGACTGATAGATAAGATGAATGTCTTTGACAATGTAGCTTTTGCAATGAGAGCAATCGGAGCGAGCGCATCATCAATTAAAAAACGAGTTCCGTACATTCTTGAGCTTGTCGGACTAAAAAATAAAATGAAAAACAAGCCAAGTGAGCTTTCGGGCGGTGAGCAGCAGCGTGTCAGCCTTGCAAGAGCATTGGTAAATAATCCTGAAATTATCATTGCCGATGAGCCGACAGGTAATGTTGACCCTGAAATGTCACATGATATTATTCAACTTTTGAGTGAAATTAACGATATGGGTACAACTGTACTTGTTGTTACTCACGAACACGAACTTGTAAGACAGTTTAACAAGCGTGTAATTGTAATTGACCACGGCAGAGTAAAGAGCGACACTAAAAATCCCGAAGCTGCACTTGCATATGATGCGCAGTATGAGGATATTGACGAAATTATTGAGGGTATTGCCCTTAGCAAAGAAACAAAAGAAAACTTTGTTGACAACGATGTCGTTCCAGACTAAAAAGAAAGGAACATAATATGAGTGGCTTTGGCTATTTAATAAGAGAAGGTTTCAGAAGTATATGGAGCAACCGAATTATGAGTATTGCTTCGATATGCGTTCTTGTAAGCTGTCTTGTGCTTACAGGTGCGGCTGAACTTATTTCGGTAAACATAGAAAAGGAAGTTGACTCTGTGGGAAAAACCAATGAAACAACCGTTTACATCAAGGACGGAGCATCTGACCTTGAGGCGGTTTACATTGGCAAAAACCTTGAGAAACTTGATAATATTACCTCTGTAAGATTTTACCCGAAGGAAGATGCAATCAACGAATTTAAAGATTCGCTTCCGGAAGCTGTATTTGAAAATGTAAACGGCGACAACAACCCGTTGCCCGATGCATATATAATTGCAATGGACGATTTGTCAAAGTACGACCAAACTATTGACGCAATTTTAAAGGTTGACGGTGTTGATTCTATCAACAACCGCAGTGAGCTTGCAAGAAAACTTACCGATATAAGCAATCTTGTGAGCTACATAAGTCTTGCGATAGTTGTTGCACTTACGATTATTTCTCTGTTTATCATTGCAAATACAATCAGAACAACAATGTATTCAAGACGATTTGAGATAAGTATTATGAAGTCTGTCGGCGCAACCAATGCTTTTGTTCGACTGCCGTTTGTAGTCGAGGGTATGGTTCTCGGTTTTATTTCAGCCGTTATCGGTACAGGCGTACTTTATGTGGTATATGAAGGCGTAATGTCGGCAGTAAATTCATTTGTAAAAATTTCCACTATTCCGTTCTCGGATGTTTATCTGCAGGTTGGCGGTATATTTATTGTTGCAGGTGTGGTTATCGGTGCATTCGGCAGCTTTATTTCAATGCGTAAGTATCTGAAGATGGAAGGAAACGAAATTCTCGGCTGGTAATAACAAAGGAGTATATTTGATGAAAATAACTAAAAGAAAATTCAAAGCTGTGCTTTGTGCTATTCTCAGCGTTTGTGTTCTTACTTTTTCGGTTTATCCTGTATTTGCTGAGGAGCAGGCTGCACAAGAGGCATCAACTGAGCAAACTCAGGCAACCACTATTGATCCTAACGATATTGACGCACTTGAGAACAGAAGACAGGAACTTCAGGCTCAGAGCGATAAATATCAGCAGATTCTTGAAAAAACAAAAGAAAATATTGCAGATCAGGAAGAATATGTTAATGCGCTTGTAAGCAAGGTGCAGGTTCTTGATGATAAAATCGAACTCAGCCATCAGAGCATTAATGAGCTTAACGGCAAAATTCAGGACAAGCAGACAGCTATTGATAACGCCAATAAGAGCATTGAAAATCAGATGAATACTCTCCGCAACAGACTCAGAAATATTTATATGGCAGGCAATACAACTGACCTTGAAATTATTTTCGGAGCAAAGAGCTTTTCTGATTTTCTTGATAAAATGGAGCTTGTAGAGGCACTCTCTGATTACGATAATAATCTTATCAATTCAATTAAGGGCGACCTTGAGAATATTTCTAAAGAAAAGGCAGAACTTGAAAAGGATATGGATTCACTCGAGGCAGAAGAGGCAAGCCTTGAAAGCGACCAGCAGGAGCTTAACAAAATTCTTGAAGAGAATAAAGAACTTTTGGCAGGACTTTATAAGACAAGCGATAAGGCGACAAGCGAAATCCAGAACGGCGCACTTGAAAGTGATGATATAGAAAAGGCTATTTCTAATTATTACGCTGAAAAGGCAAGACTTGAGGCAGAGCGTGCCGAGCAGGAAAGAAATAATAATTCAAACAGCGGTGGCTCATCAAGCGGCACTGTTCACGATGACCTTGAGGTTTCACCGTCAGGTTTTGTATGGCCGTGCCCGGGCTATTATTATCTTACTTCCGAATGGAACGAGGACAGAGGCTCTTATAACCACGGTGCAATTGATATAGCAGACGCAGGAATTATGGGGGCGGATGTTGTTGCCGCAAAAGAAGGCGTAGTAATTGATTCTTACAACGGTTGTTATCACAACTGGGGTAAAGACGGTTCATGCGGTTGCGGCGGCGGTTACGGCAACTATGTAATGATTGCTCATGACGGCGGTAAGATGACTGTTTACGGTCATCTCTCCACAACTATGGTTTATACAGGTCAGCATGTATATCAGGGACAGGTTATCGGCTTTGTAGGTTCTACAGGTCATTCAACAGGTGCCCACCTTCACTTTGAAACAAGATTGAACGGTGTAAAATATAACCCAATGACAGAATATCAATCATAATTAATAATTAAAATTAATCCCTTTGCATATACTTTATAAAAAGTTATGCGGAGGGATTTTTTATGCTTACGGCACTGACTGTTAAAAAGCACGAACGAAGAAAAGGACTGAAAGGTTTAGTTGACAGACTTAAGCGTGACAGAGCGGTAGTACAGGTGAAAAGAGCAAGAGGTGTGTACCTTAAACAAATTACATACATTTCATACGGAAGAAAACCGAGATTTGAAAAACTCGAAAAAATAATCGGCGACAGTAAAAACAGAATAATCTGTTCGCCTAAAATAAATTTCCACGATGAGTGTGGTTTTCGCAGATTTGAAAATTCGGATTTCACGGCAAGACTTTGTACCAATCTTGCAATATGCCTGCTTTCTATGTGTGATTTTGCGGAAAAATTAAAAATCGGCATATATGATCCCGACGGCAGGGACAGTGAATTTTTAAAGTATGTGATGAAATATTCCTCTGATGTTACCGTTGTTACAAATTCTCCCGATGTATATTACGATGAAAACGAACTGATAATGGAGAATATGGGAGCTTGCGCAACTGTTACAAAACGAACGGAGGAGCTTGAACTCTGTCAACTCATAATTGCTCCACGCACAATAGAAAATACTTTTTCGTCAAATGACAAAACATTGATATTGACAAACGGCAGACCGAAAGCGGAGGTTTTAGGCGAGATTTACTATAAGTATTACTTTAAAATGCCTAACGGCTTTGACAGAATAAAGCCGCAGGAGATTGAAACGGAGTATTTTTGTTCTGCACTGTATTCACTCGGAAGACAGTACAGTTTAGGCTCGATAGTGCCGACAATGTGCAGTAATTTTTCAACAAGTCAAACTGTAAAATCCTTATATGCGCAGTTTGAAAAAATAAACAAAACCGATGAATAGAGGAGGCTTGCCTCACTTTTTCCGTATATGTGCTTTGCTGCCAATATTTTGCATTTTGCTTGACATTGGCGTTAAAAAATTTTATAATTAAAAAGTATGTAAGAATTCTACAGATTTCATTTTTCTGATTGAAAGGACGATGTATAATGGCAGCAAAACAAATTATGCTTACAGCAGAAGACGTTAAAAAATACGAGGAAGAACTCGAATTCTTAAAAACCGAAAAACGAAAAGAAATTGCGGAAAAAATCAAGGTTGCCCGTTCATACGGTGACCTTTCGGAGAACAGTGAATATGATGATGCCAAAAACGAGCAGGCTATGCTTGAGGCTCGTATTGCTACTGTTGAGGTTACTCTTAAAAATGCCGTTATCATTGATGAGAGCAACACTTCAAACGAGCATGTTCACCTTACTTCTGTTGTAAAGGTTGAGTATGTTTCAAACGGCAGAAAGGTATCTTTCAAAATCTTAGGTTCAGGTTCAAACGGAATTAACCCGAGAGAGGGCGTTATTTCTGATGAATCACCAATCGGTAAAGCTCTTATGGAGAGAAGCGTAGGCGATGTAGTTGAGGTTGAAACTCCTGCCGGCGTTCAGGGACTTAAGATTTTAGAGATTTCAAAGTAAGCAGTGTTGAAAGGAAATATAAATAATGAGTGAGAAGAATCAGTCACAGAATACTGAAAATCTCGGTGAGCTTTTAAAGATTCGCCGTGAAAAGCTTGCGGCTTTACAGGAGGCAGGCAAGAATCCGTTTGAAATAACAAAGTACGATGTTACACACCACAGTTCAGATGTTAAAGAAAGCTTTGAAGAGCTTGAGGGCAAGTCGGTTTCTTTGGCAGGCAGAATTATGTCAAAGCGTGTTATGGGTAAGGCTTCTTTCTGCCATATTCAGGACTTAAAGGGCACAATTCAGGTTTATGTGGCAAGAGATAATATCGGCGAAGACAGCTACAAAGATTTTAAGAAATACGATATAGGCGACATCGTTGGCATCAGCGGCGAAGTATTTAAGACAAAGACGGGCGAGATTTCAATTCACGCAACTTCTGTAACACTTCTTTCAAAGAGCCTCCAGATTCTCCCTGAAAAATACCACGGCCTTACAAATACAGATACCCGTTACAGACAGCGTTATGTTGACCTCATTATGAACGAAGAGGTTAAGGATACATTTGTAAAGCGTTCAAAAATAATCAAAGAAATCCGTAACTTCCTTGATGAAAGAGGATTTATGGAAGTTGAAACCCCTATGCTTGTTGCAAATGCAGGCGGTGCGGCAGCAAGACCTTTTGAAACTCATTACAATGCACTTGACGAAGATGTAAAACTTCGTATTTCTCTTGAACTTTATCTTAAAAGACTTATTGTCGGCGGTCTTGAGAAAGTTTACGAAATCGGACGAGTATTTCGTAATGAGGGTGTAGACACAAGACACAACCCTGAATTTACACTTATGGAACTTTATCAGGCATACACCGATTACTACGGTATGATGGACCTTACAGAGAGTATGTTTAAATATCTCGCAGAAAAGGTATGCGGCAGTTCTGTAATAACATATAACGGCATTGAAATTGATTTCGGTAAGCCTTTTGAGAGAATTACAATGGTTGACTGCATTAAAAAATATGCAGGAATTGACTTTGACGAAGTAAAGACAGACGAAGAGGCTAAGGCTCTTGCAAGAGAGAAGAACATTGAATTTGAAGAGCGCCATACAAAGGGTGATATCGTAAACCTTTTCTTTGAAGAGTTCTGCGAAAAGAATCTTATCCAGCCTACATTTGTTATGGATCATCCGCTTGCTATTTCTCCTCTTACAAAGAAAAAGCCTGATGACCCTGAAAAGGTAGAGAGATTTGAGCTCTTTATCAATACTTGGGAAATGTGTAACGCTTACTCCGAGCTTAACGACCCTATCGACCAGAGAGAAAGATTCGCTAAGCAGGAAGAGGCTTTTGCAAACGGTGACGAAGAGGCAAACCACACAGACGAGGACTTCCTCAATGCGCTTTCTATCGGTATGCCACCGACAGGCGGTATCGGATACGGCATTGACAGACTAGTTATGCTCCTCACAGATTCACCTGCAATCAGAGATGTATTGTTGTTCCCGACAATGAAACCCTTGAATGATGTAAACAAGGGCAATGATGTAAAAAATCAGCCTGTCGAGGAAATGAAAGCAGAGCCTGAAAAGATTGATTTCTCTAAGGTAAAGATTGAGCCTTTGTTTGAGGAACAGGTCGATTTTGACACATTCTCAAAGTCAGATTTCAGAGCTGTTAAGGTTAAAGAGTGCGTGGCAGTACCGAAGTCAAAGAAACTCTTGCAGTTCACTCTTGATGACGGCACAGGCACAGACAGAACCATTTTAAGCGGTATTCACGCATATTATGAGCCGGAAGAGCTTGTAGGTAAGACACTTATCGCTATCACAAATCTTCCTCCTCGTGCTATGATGGGCATTGACTCTTGTGGTATGTTGCTCTCCGCTATTCACGAAGAAGAAGGCGAAGAAAAGCTCCATCTGCTTATGGTAGATGACCATATCCCGGCAGGTGCAAAGCTCTATTAAGCTGATGTAACGATGTACCGTTTAACCAAATAAACGAGATGTACTTCAAATGCTGAAAATCGCAAAACTAAGTGATTTACATCAAACTTACATCATTTGATGCAGAAATTTGTGCAGAGCCTTAAAAATCGCATAATTTTAGTGTTTAACCCTGAGAGAGATTAACTCTTTCAGGGTTATTTTTTTGCCAAAAATCGCAACCTACAAGAAAAAGCCGAAACTTCATATACTTTTATCACAGAGGAAGTGGAGGTTTTGATATGAGTAACAGCTTAGCGGCAGTACATCCGGAATTGATTGTCGAATGGTCGGATAGGAATTTACCACTGACACCGGACAGCGTAACTTTCGGCTCGAATAAGAAAGTTTGGTGGAAAGGTGCTTGCGGTCACGAATGGGAAACAAGTGTAAAGGCTCGTTCCAACGGCGAGAAATGCCCTATATGTTCAGGTGCAAGAGTAGTCACGGGCATTAACGATTTAAGTACATTGAAGCCTGAATTGGCTTCTGAGTGGTCTGAAAAGAACAATATAAAGCCGACCGAGGTTTCTATCGGCTCTCACAAAAAAGCAATTTGGCAATGTAAGCAGGGACACGAATGGACTGCTACCGTAAAGAGCAGAACAATAAATGGCACAGGCTGTCCATACTGTTCTCATAATAAAGTCCTTGCCGGATTTAATGACCTTGCGACAGTCTTTCCGGATGTAGCAGCCGAATGGTCTGATAGAAACGAAAAGAAGCCCACAGAAGTTACGGCGTTTGCAAACAGCAAGGCTTGGTGGAAGTGTAAAACCTGTGGCTATGAATGGAATACGCTTATTTCCACACGCTCCTATGGCAGTAAATGCCCTTGTTGTAGCGGATATGTTCTTGTGAAAGGCAGAAATGATTTGAAAAACACTCACCCAAACATTGCCGAGGAATGGTCGAAACAAAATTTCCCATTGCAGCCTGATGAGGTTAATGCCAAATCAAGAAAGAATGTATGGTGGCATTGCAAGAAATGCGGTAACGAGTGGAAATCAGTTATCAACGCCCGTGTCAAAGGAACAGTATGCCCCGTGTGTGCGGAAAGAGCAGTTCTTTCAGGATACAATGACCTTGCAACGACGGACAGCGACTTGCTTTCTGAGTGGGATTATGAATTAAACAACTTGAAACCGACAGAAGCTTCAAGAAACTCGGCGAAGAGAGCTTGGTGGAAATGCAGATACGGTCACTCTTGGAGTATGAAGATAGTTGAGCGTACTGTTCTTGGCAAAGGGTGCAGAGAGTGCGAACAGGAATATAGGTCTTTGTTCCCCGCATTTGCGATTAGTTACTACGCAAAAATGAAAGGCTTAAAAATCGAACTCGGTTCAGACAGGCTACTCGGTATTCCTATTGATGTATATATCCCGTCCGAACAGGTAGCAATCGAGGTGAATTTAGGCTCGGAGAAAATAGAAACGCTGAAAGAACATTTATGCAAGCAAAGAGATGTAAAGCTCATAAGGCTACCGATAAAAGAGAATGAAACGGAAACCGAATATGCACAGCGTATCAAAGCAGCATTTCAAAGCGTACATATATTTATTTCTTCCGATACGGAAGAAGATTGCAGGATAATTAAAAGAATATTTGAGAATTGGAGGGATAACCGATGAGAGAAAAGAAATATCATCTCTACCTGACAGCCGATGAGCAAAGTAAAGTGATACAGTCGCTTATAGATTTGAAAAACAATTTGATAGCACAAGGAAGATACACAGACGCAGTAGATGATGTTCTTCTTAAAGTGTTGTCTGCAAAGAAAAAGAAATTGAAAATTGAATAGTTCACGCATTTATGCCGTCTGTTTTTAACCGAAACAGGCGGCTTTTTTTGTTGCAGAAAATTTTTTTGAAAAATTTTTCGGAAAAACGGCGATTTTGGGTGTGCATTTCATACCCCTTTGTCCAAATGAGTGAAGGGGTTAATTCCGAACCACAAAATCGGAAGCCTTTCATTTGGACTTTGAAAATTGAATATACAGGTCGCTAAGACTTTAATTCTGATGATAGCCACATTATCGGGTACGCCGTAACTTCTCATTGAGAACAGCGAGAACTCCCGGTATAAGTAACAGGTTGCCCCTGTTACGGCGATGACAGTCAGAAGGATAATGATACTTCTCTACGGAGCTGGCGGA
>ULLK01027201.1_pt1 | contig 10613 bp, 6 predicted proteins | sample 1951411 | NCBI WGS metagenome assembly ULLK01 (sample SAMEA4835526, study PRJEB28245) | human gut metagenome | biome: gut microbiome; material: fecal sample | place: Denmark | collected 2008 | reverse complement strand
TTTATGATTTTTTAGTGGACACTAATGAATTGGAAAAACTATAAACATCTGAAAATGGCCACAAGGTTAAATACAAATGGCTGACGAAGCCAACAACCAATCAAATTCTGAAACTCCCAAGCAGTCGTTGCAGGCTCGGCCAGCCCTCAGATAACTGCCACCGGAGTTTTAATTTTTTCATAGATATGGCGAATGCCTTAATAGATAATTCCGAGCAGTTTAAGCTCGTCAAATATATTAAAGAGTTGGTCTCACGACCTGATTGTAATCATATTATGATTGCGACTGGTTATTGGGACTTACCCGGCACTGCTTTAGTCTATGAAGAACTTAAGGACTTTTTTTCAAGGGGTGGGAAACTTGACTTACTGATAGGTCAGGAGCCACAATTGCAATATTATCAAGCCTCTCGTGAGGCGCATCAATTCCCGGATTTCTATATTCAGAGAGATGTCGAATCTCTTACCGATGAGTATAAACCCATTGGTAAGCTGATTATTAATAATGCCTTGACAGAAGAGAATCCGGATGGAAAGTTTGAGATTCGTGTGTATGGTCAGGGGGAACATAAAGAATTCCTCCATGCTAAGTGTTACATTTTTCTTGGTAATGGATTAGGAACCGGTATTATCGGCAGCTCGAACTTTACAGCAAAAGGTCTTCAGAGTAATGCGGAATTGAACTACCTTGAAGAAAATAGCAACTGCGTTACAGCAGATTTCACACTATATTCAAATACGAAATCTCACAAAGCATGGTTTGAGGAACTATGGCAGAACAGCGAATTATGGTCTGGCAAGTTTATTAAAAATATTCTTAAGCCATCACCTATCGGTATAGAAATTGAGAAAGACAATGAGACTGAAAATCCTCTTACTCCTTACGATGTCTATATCAAGTATCTACAATTGCAATTTGGAGATATGGTAGATGCGAATACATCTGAAATTCTTAAATCCTATTTGCCACCGTCATTCAATACTCTTGAATATCAGCTTGACGCGGTAAAACAATGCTTCTCGGTGATGAAACGATTTGGCGGTTTTATTCTTGGTGATGTTGTAGGACTTGGCAAAACTGTTGTAGGTGTATTGCTTATCCGTCATTTCCTTGAAAATGCCGAATCTCTCGGTCGCGCTCGTAAAGTGCTGATTGTAACTCCGCCAGCGATTAAGAAAGCATGGGAAAAGACAATCCAGGATTTTGACAATGATAATCCTCGTAATAATATTGGTCTATGTGTCGAATTTGTGACAACCGGAAGCATCGGTAAAATTACTGATGAATTGGAGGATGTCGATGATGTTGATGATAGTGACGAAATTGATAACATTGAGGTTGGGAACTATGGTTTGGTACTAATTGACGAGAGCCACAATTTCCGCAACTCTGATACTCAAAAATACAAGGCGATTGATGACCTGATTGGCATTATCAATCCCACTCCCTACGTTGCACTATTATCTGCAACTCCACAGAATAACTCGCCTAAAGATCTTTATAATCAAATACGCTTATTTCAACGCACACCCAACAACTCTAACTTGCCTAATGTCGAGGGTGGCAAGCTTGACTCTCTATTTAATGCGATGGAAAGACGCTTTAAAGAAGCACGAGCCATTTCTCAGGATACAGATGAGGGTAAAATTCAAGCACGCACTATTGTTAAGGAGGTCTCAGAAAAAATCCGAAGCAGTGTCCTTAATGACCTCGTAGTTCGTCGTACCCGTACCGATATTAGAAATCTATATGGAGAAGATGCAGAATTACTGAAGTTCCCCACTGTCAAAGGACCACATAAGCTCGAATATAAGATGGATGAGGAACTATCAAAGCTCTTTTCTGATACCGTAGATGCTATATGCCCTCCTGCCTTAGGAGAGTCTTTTGACCCGAATAAACATATCGGCTTTTACCGTTATGCCGCAATTACACAGTTCGTCGATGAGGACAACAAGAAACTGTATGAGAAACGAAACCTTACGGTTGATAGCATTACGCAAAGACTTCAGCGTATTATGCGGATTCTATTGGTAAAGCGTCTGGAAAGCAGTCTTGCTGCATTCAAGAAGACACTTGAGAATCTGAACCGATACAATGAGGTTATGATAGATATGCTCCAACACGACTGTGTATTTATCTGTCCTGATATAGATGTAAACAAACTGCACAACGAGTGCAACGGTAATTTTTCTGCCTTCAAAATAGCGGTAGAAACTATCATAGCGCGCAAAGGAGGTAACAATAGGCGTTTTAAGACCTCTGATTTTAAGGAATCGTATCTCGCAGACTTGCAGAATGACAAACTACTTATCGGTTCTTTACTTGAACGGTGGAGAGAAAACACGGAAGACCCGAAATTCGACCGTTTCAAGGACGCTATAAATCCCGAACTTTTCAATCCTGAAATTAATAATCCATCGAGAGTGAATAAACCTCGCTTAGTTATATTTACTGAAGCTATTGACACTCTCAAATCATTGGAGAGAGCATTGAAAGCTAAAGGTCATAAAGTTTTGAGTATTTCGGCAGGGAATCGGACTGAAAGACAAGAAGAAATTGAAGCCAACTTCGATGCAAACTGTATGCCGGATAAGCGTCGTGATGATTACGATGTTATCGTTACAACCGAAGTTCTTGCTGAGGGAGTGAATCTACACCGTTCTAATGTCATTCTCAATTATGATGCTCCGTGGAATGCAACTCGCTTAATGCAACGAATTGGCCGAGTGAACCGCATAGGTTCTACAGAAGATTTCGTCCATGTCTTCAACTTCTTCCCATCAGACGAAGGAAATAGCCAAATACGCCTGATTGAAAAAGCTTACGCTAAACTCCAGTCTTTTCATGAGATGTTTGGCGAGGATAATAAGGTTTTCAGTGAGCGCGAAGAACTTGTTGAGCATGACCTGCAACATTTCGTTGATGGTGATGAATCTCCGTTTGGGCCATTTATCAAAGAACTGAAAGCATTTCGGGATAATTCATCGGAACGATATGATTATATCGCCTCCGTAGATGCTAATGGACTTGGAGGTGTTTTAGAGATTCGTGATGAAAACGCTCATGGTATTTTCGTATTCACAGACAACTCGCAAGAATTGATTTCAGTAGATGTAGAGAAAACTCAGGAAGATACTTCTTCTAACATAATCTCCTCATTGTCTACTATGCAGCGATTGAAATGTGAGCCTGATGCGGAGTTTTCCAATATGCAATGTGATGACACACTTGCTGAAATAGCTAAGCGAGCCTATCAAAAACACGTTGCCAACTATATTACAGCCGCTGATTCAAGCAGAAAGTCTGCGGATGCACTTGCCGTGTTATCATCCTTACGCTCTCGTTCGGATGTGACACAAGAGTCGAAAAAACTCTTAAAACAGATTGAAAAACTTGTCAGAGCAAAGGATAACTATGTCATCAAACAGGTTATGAGATTTGAGAACTACCAAGGTTCACTCTTTGGCGCTGATGACGATATAAATGCTTTGCTTGATGCAGCTCTATCAAATTTAGCTAACTGCGTTCAAGCGAAACGTGGAGACGCTAAACTAGTAATTTATTCTGAAACGAAATACAATAACTAACTATGGAACTCAAGCATAAGTTTGAAAAAATATTTAACGATGATTATCCCGGAACTGAGCGTTTCATAGCGGATGTTATTGAACGTATTTTCGGCAATGAAATCGAATATATTAACGATGACCTTGCTGAAAGAAATGAGTATGCAGAAAAAGCAAAAAAAGCCGGCATCAAGCACATCAAATATATCGGAGACCTCACTGAAAAGAACTATAACGCGGATAATATTGCCCTTCTTGATGTTACTCTCGATGACTCAAAGAATATCGAGCGTTCACGCGTCAACATTCAGCAACTTATCCGCTCTATAATGGATTATCGTCAACATCTTATGATTGTATTCCATTACGAGGATGTGAAAGACAAGCAGTGGCGATTTTCCTATGCTTATAAAGGCGATTCATTAAAAGACTCCACATCTGCCAAACGCTACACTTATGTTTTCGGCAAAGGCTACCGTGGTCGTACCGCAGCCGAGCGATTTGAAGTCCTCGCCAAAAGTTCACGTAATAATGAAGACTTTGAAAAAGCATTCTCCGTTGCGACTCTAAGCAATGAGTTTTTCGGTAAATACCGTGATATCTATGCTGATTTTGTACAATATATCACTGGAAAACGATACGAGAGAATTAAAAACAAGTGGGAGGAAGTAAAAAAAGAAGAACCTAACACTGAAATTTTCACGCAATTTAACAACGATGATAAAAGAGTAAGAGATTATGTTAAGAAGATGCTTGGTCGTCTGACATTCCTTTGTTTCCTACAAAGGAAAGGTTGGATGCATAACGACCGAAACTTCTTACAGAATCTTTATCAGACATCTCCTCTTCAGGATGACTTCCTTGATGCTGTTCTGGAACCTTTATTCTTTGGTGTGCTGAATACTCCTCCAGAAAAGAGGAAGGAAGTATTTACAAAAAATGGATGGAATACAGAATTAGCAGATGAATGGAACGAAATTCCATATCTCAACGGAGGCCTTTTCGAACAGACACGTGAAGATAAACTCACTGTCAAGTTCCCTAAAAAGCTATTCCAAGAACTGTTTAAGTTTTTAGGAGAATATAATTTCACTATTGACGAGAATGATCCGGATGATGCTGAGATTGGCATAGACCCGGAAATGTTAGGACGTGTTTTCGAAAGTCTTCTTGAAGATAATAAAGACAAGGGAGCTTTCTATACTCCTAAAGAGATAGTTCAGTATATGTGTCGCCAGAGCATTATTGAACATCTAAAGACTCATACAGCCGAATCGCTTCACCCGGATATCGAAGACTTGATTAATCAGGGTCTTGTCAATCATGCTCTGCAAAATAAGGATAATGCACGAGCGATTCATAAGCTTCTTAAAGAGATAACTGTATGCGATCCGGCAATCGGTTCCGGGGCTTTCCCTATGGGCATTCTCAATATCCTTTTTACGGCGCGTCAGCACCTATATGGTTTCCTTAAAGAATCAGAACCGTTTAATCCTCTCGAAGTGAAGAAGTCTATCATTAGGGATAATATCTACGGTGTGGATATTGAACAAGGTGCGGTTGACATTGCTCGACTCAGATTTTGGCTTGCTATTCTTTTAGAAGAACAGCAGAAACTTCCTCTACCTAATCTTGATTATCGTATTGTGCGTGGGAATTCACTAATTTCCACCTATAATGATGACTATATTAAATTACCCGTAAACCCTGATGGGAGGACCAAACTTGCTAAGCTCAAGAAAGAGCTTCATCAACTCCAAAACGATTTATTTGATTTAAACGGAGATGAGAAACTCCAACGCGAAATCGAAATCAAATGCAAGATATTGGAAATTCTCAAAGTTCAGCTTGGCATTGATAAAGCTAATGCTCAAGAAGAGGGTCGAATTGAATCCGATATTTTTGAGAATAAAAAAATATCCGGCAAGGCTTTAAAGAAAGCCCAACAAGCTCGTGCGATTGAAGAAATTAAGAGTAAAAGTCTTTTTGCTCTTAATAGCCTTATAACTTCATTGACTACCCCAGCTATATCTTTGGCTGATAGAGCGCAGATTGACATCAAATTTTTTGGCTGGGAAATAATATTCAGTAATATCTTCAGTGACGATGCTAGTGCCTCTGGTTTTGACATTGTTATTGGGAATCCTCCTTACGGAGTCTCGATTAAAGGGACGTATAGGACTAATGTTGTTGGCAATCATGGGCAAGTCCCAGATTATGAAATATACTACTATTTTATTGAAGTTGCCAATAAGCTTCTTCATAATAATGGTGTATTGAGTTACATTATTCCCAATACATATCTTTTCAATACATATGCTACAAATTATAGGTTACGCATTCTTGAAAATTGGGCAATTGTAGAGATTCTTGATTGTACTAGATTCCCAATTTTTAAGTCGGCTGTAGTACGGAATACAATTAATTTATGGCGAAAAGATTCTTCCATGGACAATATCGGATATCGTAAAACCTCGAATGTTATTTCATTCAAGAATTTAATAGCGAGAGATAGAGTCACAATGCCTATTTATGATTTACATAGAATGAATCAAAATTGGGGATTGGCTTTTAGCTTGGATGATTCAGTAGTCAGAATTGTTAATAAAATTTATTCTAAAACTAATAAGATATCTTCATTTTTTGAGGTGTCTCAAGGCTATATTCCTTATCGTTTATCCGATTTAGTAAAAAAATACGGGCCAATAGAGGGTTCGAATATCTGTAAAAACAGGTTGTGGCATTCTTCTTTCAAACTTGATGATGATTATATTCAAGAATTGAATGGTAGAGATATAACTAAATTCGCGTATTCCATAAAAGGTGAATTTGTTAAATATGGCGAGCACCTTGCATGCCATGTAGATTTAAAGTACTTCAGAAAAGAAAGAATTGTAGTGCGGGAAATTACAAATCCTACAATTATAGCTTGCAAAATTGAGGAGGATGTTATTTGCGTTCATGATCCACAATTAATATCCATTATTGCAAGAGAGGGTCAACTGTCTCTGAATGTTTTGTGGGCGATACTAAATTCTAAGATGGCGACATTCTTCCATTTTAATCATTCACCAAAAGCAACCAAAGGAGCATTCCCTAAAATATTAGTACAAGATATTAAAGACTTTCCAATCCCTGATATTCCGGAAAGAATTCAAGAAACCATAACAACAAAAGTTACGGATATCATGCAGCAGAATCGACTCGATTCTCAATCTGATGTATCTGCCATAGAAAAAGACATTGATGAAATCATATATCATCTCTATGATTTGACTTACGATGAGGTACGAATTGTTGATCCAGAGACTCCCATCACACGGGAACAATACGAATCATTCAACTTATAATTATGAATAGAGAAAACATCAAAGGACTTGTTATAGGTGTGATTGGTAGTTTAATTGCATCGGGAATAATATATTTTTTCACTAAAGAGTGGTTGTGGAATTACAAGATTCCGGTATGGATTTGGTTAGCAGCCTCATCTGTAGCATATTTAGTCTATAGAATTATCCAATGGATTATTTTTAAAAAGAGACTTAAAGATATCCTGTCTGAATATAAAGAGGGAGTTTTAGGTGATTCTTTTCCATATACTTGGGAGTATAAAAAGAGTAAAGGCCCTTATAGTGTTTATGGATATGAGCCGTATAATATCAAGATTAAAGACGAAACAAAAGAAAAGCTTTCTAAACCAAACACCTATGTATGCGGCCATGATGTTCCAGAAGACGCATTAAAACGATTCATACAATTGTCCGTAATATATATGATGAATAAAAGGCTTCAGGTATTTATTCTACCGACTTTAGAGTATCTTAACTATACCCAAGATTCTCGAAAGCATCAAATTTTATATTAAGGTGTAGTCCCGAATTTATGACAATAACAAATATGAACCAATTCAATTATAATCAGTCAGATAGTAGAGATGACTTTTCTCGTTTCATTGGAATATTCTCGCCAATGATGAAACCAGAAGATGAATCTGTCTTACGCTCAATTTCTGCTAACTTATATAGCTCAGATTTCAGGGCATTAATGAATGTCCTGAATGGCAATGTGTTTATTTCAGCCATACCTTCAAAAACGATTGATAATGCTGTTGAATATTATAAACAAGTCAATAAAGCCTTATTATATTTTCGCAATTTGAATGATGCTGAGAAATTTCGCGAATCAGAAGAAATTGACTATGAAGCAAACAGACTCAAAAACGATTGGTATAATAAACTATCTCGTATGCGAATCTCTATAGTATAAATACGATATGTCAACACTGAGCGAACTATATATCACAATGGAGAATCTACGTGAGCTTAATCTCCTCATTGATGAACGGCTTAAACAGGAAGCCGCTAAACTTGAAGAGGATCTCATTCGCACCGAGATTCTCCCGACTCTCACCGAAAAGATTGAACCGGCTTTAGAGCAAGTTCAGCGTGAACTGGTCTTAGTCGTTGACTATGTACCCGGAATCCCTCTTAAAGTAAGCATATCCCGTAAACGCAACATCACCGATGTCCTCCCGGATGCAGTAGAAATCAAGCCGGATCCAATTGTTGAGCATACAGAAAAGAAAAAAGGAGGTAAGAAGATTGTAACCAATCCACGTACTCGCCTAAGGATAACTATGCCGGATGGCTCGATCATCGAAGAACATACAGCTTGGGAATCATTGCATAAATTTGTACTGAAGGTTGGCGTTGACAAAGTGCGGGCAGTAGGCCTAATCGCCAATAAAATTCCACTCGTTAGCAACACGGTAGATAAGAAATACCAAACAGCACAAAAGCCACTCGGCAACGGATGGCTCCTGATGACATGCTCCGACACTTCCACCAAGCGCAAACAAATCCTCGCTATCGCCTCTTATTTAGGAATGAAGATAAATGTCGATATAATATAAAAAACATTCGAGATTTTTGAAGAGTAAACTTAAGACAAAGAGAATAGTTATGGCAAATAATCTCAACTCTGAAATTGTTAATATAGATGGGCGGTTCCTGTTGGATTCGTATTCTAAAGTTGTAGACTATATCCTACAAGCATCTAATGAGGACGAGATAAATTTATCCAATTGCATCATCAAGCCAAATGCAAAATCACCTCAATTCGACATAAAGGAATTATATGATCTAGTCGAAAAAATGGGATTATCATCAAAAATTGGTATTGAAAAACGCACGGATTCTGAAGATGGTTTTGCAATAACTAAACGTCTTTCTTGTTATAATAGTATCTTTAATTCAGGATTTTTAAATAATATAGTTTTTGAAAAATGGGTCGGATTTGACAAATCTCAAGTCGCTGAATTACATTTTAATAATTCAGTATTTCTAAACGGATTATCCTTTTCCGATGTCAAGATTAACAAATATCTTGTCTTTGAGCACTGTGTAATTGATAATATCTTCATTCATAATACTATTTTTGAAGGTTCAATGTTAGATTTTACTGACTCAAAAATTGAGTCAGTCAGCCTTATTTCGTCGGATTTCAAATATGACAAAGAAACCATCAAAGAATTTGAGGACCGTCCTGATTTAATTACATCTGATATAAATCTGGCATACGCAAAATTGGGCAATTTCTATATGTCTGAATGTAATACTGATTTATCATTATCTTTTTTATTTGCTAAAATTGCCGGGAAAACCACCATTTATAATTGTTCATTTGAAAAAGGAATCTTTTTTGAGGACGCTAAACTTTCAGGACCCCAGCTTGTAATAGAAAACAAACAGTTGCCGAATCTTTCAGGGGAACGATTTATTTCTTTTGACAGAGCTGATGTACAATCAGACATAGTCATAAATAATATGACTTGTAAATTTATTACCGCATCTTCCGTCATAATCCAAAAAGACGGAAGGATGTGTATCTATGCATCAACAATAAATGATTTATACTTCCCCAGAGCAACTATATATGGAGAATTAAGTATACTCCATCTTAAAAACAAATCCAAACTTAGCTTAACGTATGCTATAAATTTAGGATTAGTCAATATTAGTTTAGATAATCTCTCTATATTTGACTTTGATACTGCCAAAATTTTAAGACAAGCCGCTCAAAAACTAAATAACAACATTGAAGTTACTGCACTAAAAGCAATTGAACACAAACTATATTTAAAAGGAAACAAGTTTAACTTCTCCTTTGCATCTATTGCCGACTATACCCTCTTATATCTAAATCAACTGAGTAGTCAGTTTGGGACTAATTGGATAAGCGGTGTACTCTTTTGTATATTTGTTTCAATGATTTCTATTGGAATTATCAACCTTACTTTGGGTGAGTATTATTTTTGTCTGAATGTTGAAGATTGGGCTATATTCACAAATGATTTCTGGCGAAAATCTTTTGAATTTCTTTGGCTGCCAAACCTACAGAATTTTTCTGAGCTAACTGCAAATTCCAGGTGCTCTGCCGTTACTGTTGCATGTTTTATTGCAGGTAAAAGTTTAATAGCCTATGGAATTTTTCAAACCGTTTCAGCATTCCGCAAATATAGCAAATAGTAGATGGATAACGGACAGATTATATTATTTCAGACACAGGGTGGAGAGACGAAGATTGAGGTTCAGCTCTCAAATGAGACTGTGTGGCTTACGGCTGACCAGATGGCGGAGTTGTTTCAGCGTGACCGTTCAACGATACAACGACATATCAAAAGAATATATGATGAAGGTGAGTTAACCGCCGATTCAACTTGTGCATTTTTTGCACAAGTTCAAACGGAAGGGAAACGGCTGGTTGAGCGTAATATTCCCATTTATAATCTTGACATGATTATCAGCGTGGGATATCGTGTCAACTCGCATCGAGGCGTACAGTTCCGCCAGTGGGCAACCCAAGTGCTAAAAGAGTACATGATTAAAGGTTTCGTTCTCAATGACGATTTACTCAAAAATGCCGGGCAGGGGAATTATTTCGATGAATTATTGGCCCGCATCCGTGATATACGCAGTTCAGAAAAGGTGTTCTATCGCAAGGTGCTGGAAATATATGCCCTCAGTATAGATTATGACCCTCGTA
>ULLK01012478.1_pt1 | contig 10630 bp, 9 predicted proteins | sample 1951411 | NCBI WGS metagenome assembly ULLK01 (sample SAMEA4835526, study PRJEB28245) | human gut metagenome | biome: gut microbiome; material: fecal sample | place: Denmark | collected 2008 | reverse complement strand
GAGGAGTTCCGAACAGCCATAAACGACCGAGGTGAGATAGGCGTCTGGGAAACTTTGTCACCTTGCTATACGGTATTTCATAAGGACAGTGAAAGTTTCTCGAATATTTGGACGGAATGGAATGACGACTTGAATCTATTCTTATCCAATTTCGAACAAGATAGCAAGCGATTCGGCCAGATTGATAGAATAGACGCCAAGCCTAACACGCCTGCCAATGTCTTCCCGATCTCTTCATTACCTTGGACGACATTTACAGGTTTCAATCTAAACATATTTGCCGATGGGACCTATTTGCTTCCCATCTTCACTTATGGCAAGTATTTCAAAGACGGGAATAGATACCTGATACCGCTTTCCATACAAGTACATCATGCCGTATGCGATGGATTCCATGTATCAAGGCTTATCAATGAAATTCAGCAAGAGTGCAGCAACATGGCATTAAAATAAATGGACGCATTCTTCTGCTTACATACAAACACCCCGTAAAACACCCCTCCCCCTATTCGGATTGAAAAACGAATTTCAGGGAGGGATTTTTTGTGGCTGATTATCGGAAATTTTTCCTGACTAACAACAAAAGCAACAGACAGATGATGAGTGTATTTATTTATTCATCATCTAATTTGTAGCTTTATGCAATTACGTCCATCCATGCGCCGTGCAGCCAAAATGAGGCTGGCACTGGCTGGAGCCTCGGGGTCGGGAAAGACCTACTCCTCGCTCCTCATCGCTTACGGCATGACCTCCGACTGGTCCCGTGTTGCCGTCATTGATTCCGAGAACGGCTCGGCCGATCTCTATGCCCATCTGGGCAATTATCAGGTTCTCACCCTGCCCGACTACTCCCCCGAGACCTACATCGAGGCCATCGGTATCTGTGAGCAGGCAGGGGCCGAAGTCATCGTCATCGACAGCATCTCCCATTGCTGGGATTATCTGCTCGATTTTCACGCCAACCTGCAAGGAAACTCCTTTGCCAACTGGGCCAAGGTCACACCCCGTCAGAATGCCTTCATCCAACGCATTCTCAACTCCTCGTGTCACATCATCTGCACCATGCGCTCCAAGCAGGATTATGTCCTCTCCGACAAGAACGGCAAAATGGTGCCCGAGAAGGTGGGCTTGAAGGCCGTGCAGCGTGATAACGTGGACTATGAGTTCACCGCCGTGCTGGACATCGCCATGAACCACAAGGCTACTACCTCCAAAGACCGAACGGGGCTCTTTACAGGGCATCCCGAGTTCACGATAACTCCTGCCGTGGGGCAAGCCATTCTCAAATGGTGCAACATGACGCAGACCACGCAATCGAATCCTTCCACGCAAAACCTCCACAGCCATGCTTCCAGCCTTTCAGCCTAATCCCGAGTTTGCCGTTGGGTTGAATCTTCCCGTGGAGGAGGCAACCATCGTAGAGGAACGTCCCGCAACTCCGATTGTGTCGCTGGGGACTGTACCGCGTACCCGTCACTTTATCGAGGCCAACACCAAGCCTGTCGATATGGCCCATCTGAAGAACGATTGTGTCGTTCCCGTATTCAGCAAGGACAATGAGGTAACGATCTCCCATCAGAGCTTTATCGAGACCGTTTGGAATGCTGCCCATCGGCTGTTTCCACAAGAGGCTATCGACACGCCCGATATTGTCGTTTCGCATATCATCAAGGGGCGGATTCCCGAGGCTATTCACAAGCCCGTGAATCTGCTCCTGGAGACGGACAAGACCATCTATTACGAACGCATGGCCTTCTGCTTTGAGATTCCCTCGATTTACGAGGAGGTGGCAGGCAATCGGCTCAATCTTTCGATCGGAGGGGTAAGGGCCTACAACCACGAGAATCTCTATTCGAAAAAGACGGTTGAGAAGTTCAAGGTCTTTATCGGCTTCAAGAACCTCGTCTGCTGCAACCTGTGTGTATCGACCGATGGATTCAAGCGGGAGTTGCGGGTGATGAGCGTGCAGGACTTGTTTGAGGCTTCGTTGCAGTTGTTCCAACAGTACGATGCCGAACGGCACATTCGGCAGATGGCAGCCCTGCAACGTCAATCGCTCAGTGAACACCAGTTTGCCCAGTTGATTGGCAAGGCACGTTTGTATCAATACCTGCCCACAGCCGAGAAACGGCAGCTTCCAGCCATGGAGTTTACCGACTGCCACATCAATGCCGTGGCAAAGGCTTACTACACGGACGAGAACTTTTCCAGAGGGGACAATCCCGAGATTGATTTGTGGAAGGTCTACAACCTCTTTACGGGCGCCAACAAGTCCAGCTACATCGACACCTTCCTTGACAGGTCGCTGAATGCAACGGAGCTGATTGCAGGAATCGGTCGGACCTTGGAAGGAGATACCGAGTACAGTTGGTTTGTGGAGTAACATTTTACAGAGAAGAATACCCTTGCTGTCTTGTGACGGCAGGGGTATTTTCTTATCCTCCAAAACAAAGCGCACTAATACATAGCAAGATGGCTATATTATTCATAATCTACACATTACGATTTGCTCCAAAATCTGCAAAACATAGATATGGAATTTATGCTGACATAAAGTCGGAATCCGTGGTTTTGAGGATCCTGAAAAGCAGAATTCCAGAGTTTATGCAGGCGTAAAGTCGAGATTCGTGCAGACCTGCTCAAATTCAGAAGAACAAAGTTCTTTTTCCAGCCGAATTGCTGTTGTCGGAAAACTTTGTTTTGACGAAATTTGTATCTGCAACATCCCCGAAAAATGAGGGTCAATGCCGTTGCATTTCCAAGATAAGTTTCCTACTTTTGTGGGAAACATATTGAATTACGGAAGTGTAACTTTATTCTTGTGCGACGAACGTAGGAAATTCATAGCACAATAGAAAGAATAGGTGGCATGACTCTCCCGTCATATCCTTACGGATACGGCGCGGGGTTGTTGCTTATTTTATCTATTGGGTTTCCTACGACCTGTCGCACTAAAATAAAGCTCCAGCCCTGCGCTTTCTTTTTTGACTAATCACATCTGGGGGTTGGAGATGTACAAATGATGGCCTTATGACCGTAATTGATGCTTTCAAACAATTCTTAAATTCGAATGGCATCCCATTTTTAGAAAAAGCACCTGCAATCCATTTTCAATTAAATGGTGATGAATACGCATTTTCAAAAAGAAGAGATGACCTATTGGAAATCTGGCTTCTGAATTTATGTGATACCTCAAATGCAAGCAAAGACGAAATACCAGATATTTTTGATGCTATAAACGACTTAAATCACCGCTATTCTCTTGCAAAGATATTACTGGTGGATAATATTATACATATAGTTGCTCATACCATCATTTCACCTAATATTTTAATTGATAGATACATTAAAATTCTAATATCCCAGATAACCACAATGCGAGATCAAGTAATCGAAGACCCTTTTAATGGACTGAATGAATTTGTATTGCGTAAAAAATCGAGAGCTGGCGGGAATGATTTTATCATTGACACCAGTAAGATTATTCCACATCAACAGTAATCGCTTTTACATTTCAAAACTATAAATGCGTACTAACCTAAAAACTATATTTATGAAAAAGATATTATTGGCTTGCTTTTCTATGATTATTTGCTGTGTGATTCAAGCGCAAAGTATTGATAATTTTGTTTTAGGCGAAAAGCGAATGATGTCTATTTCACATGTACCGTTGGGATTTAAATACGTTTCAACAGGCCATCAGAATAAATTACAATATGCGAATAAACACGGAGATGGAGATGCCTATGGTGTTTCGTATGAAATGACATTTAAGAATGACATTCTTTATAACTTCGTAAAAAATGATTATGATGTTTTTTCTGAATCTCGCCGAGACTCCCCAGAAAATAAAATCATGGATGTTTTGACGAATCTTGTAGAAGAATTTGGGAATCCTCAAACATCTAATGAATCATCATCATACATATATTATGGCTGGGAGTTACCTAATTCTCGTTTATCATTACGTTGTTCTTGGACTATAAGACAGAGGGAAGTTCCTTCCTCCATGTCGTTATTTGCTCCTATGGTAATGAAATCTTTTTGTTATTTAGACGTGAAAATACAATGGGATGCGAAAGAAACGATCAATCAAATAAGGCCCCAGACTTCAAATAATAGCAGTTATTACACTGCATCTGGAAGTGGATTTGTGCTATCTTCAAATGGAGTTATCGTAACAAATTATCACGTTATTGATGGTGCTAATGGAGTGGATGTGTTCGTAAATAGAGATAACGGGGTCAAAAAATATAGAGCCAAGGTGCTCATATCTGATAAGACAAATGATATTAGTTTGTTGCAGATTGACGATAACACGTTTGCTAAGTTCTCAGCATTGCCTTATGCGGTAAAGACAACAATACAAGATGTTGGAACAAATGTATTTGCTCTTGGTTATCCTATGTCCAATATTTTAGGAGAGGAAATAAAAGTTACCGATGGTATTATAAGTTCCAAGACGGGCTATCAAGGCGATATTGTAACTTATCAAATATCGGCTCCAATACAATCGGGGAATAGCGGTGGACCATTGTTTGATAAGCAGGGTAACATTGTAGGTATTACGAATGCGGGAGTTCCCGATGCACAAAATGTTGGGTATGCTATTAAAACATCTTATCTAAAGAATTTGATTGACGTAGCACCAACATCTATTACGTTACCTGCTAATAACTCGATTTCAGGGTTGCCATTTACAGAAAAGATAAAACGATTGACTCCTTATGTTGTTCTAATTAAGATTTATTAATTCAAATAATACTGCTGATTTATGAAAAAAATATTTTTAATGCTTGCTCTTGTTATGGAGGCAATATATACAAATGCACAAGACGTTGTTAATCGTTGCCTTTCAGAATTGGAGCCATTGGTTGCAAAAGCCAAATCGGTATGGCATGATGGAAATACTTATTATGGAACGAATTCAGAACGGGCGGAACGCTATGCGATTTATTGTCTGGAGGCTTGCGCTGTTGTTGATAAATACATTAATCTTATCGATGATGTAAACGAACAACTCGATTTGCTTTGGGGGCAAGTCGATATGTTGTCTTCTGTATTGGAAATCTATGAGGAAGACAAAATGGGATTATCGGCATCAGAATATGCCCAGCAAACGAACCGTAAAATTGCAACACTGAAAAAACTAGTGGTTCTGTCTAAAAAAATAGAAAGTCAAGCAGACCGAGATTTGGAGTTGTATAATATCAACGAAGCATTGGCCGAGCATTATTTCCATAGAGGGGCTTACAAAGAAGCCTCCGTCTATTACTCCTCGTGTATATCCAATTACACAAATCTCTTGTCGAGTGAATATGCAAACGATGATGATATTCGCAAAGCAGGGCAGAAAGCCTATTATTGGATGGGATATACAGCCTATAAACAAGGTGATACAACCATAGCCAATCATTATTTCAATAAGGCTAAAAATATCTTGAATGACAATTTGATTCAACCATACGAATAAAACCATGAAATTGGATGATATACTTGCAAAATTTGTAACCCTAGTTGCGATAGTTTTTGTAGGCTGGTATGCATATATTTCTTTTTTTAAGAACAATGATACATCAGAACAACAATCTGTTCAAAGTGAATATAAATATGATATAAATGAGTATAGGGAACAGCAGGAGCAAGAACAAAAACAAGCTGAAGAGAGATTGAAAACTGCTATGAATTATCTCATAAAATACAATTATAATGTTGTAAAGGCTTTTACAACAAATCCAGCGTTGAATAATTATCATTATAACGTTAGAGGAACAATCTTGAATCCTGATGGTACAACTTGTGATTTTGGGATTATGGTCGAGGATAAAACAGTGACAAGATGCGATATTAATTAAAACGATTAACAAATTTTTACGAATGTTACGATAAGTATGGGCGGTATTTCGGCCATACACAGACGCAAAGAGAAGCTAACGAGTTAATACAACGGGGTAATACGAATGCAACAACCGAGGCCTATTCTGCCTGGCTGAAAGCAAAAGTAGACAGACCGAATCTCTCATTTGCAGAGTTTGAGGTTGAGTTTAAAAACAATATCCAATATCAATTGAAAGAGATACAGAAACAGAATGGCAAGACTTCTACAAAATGGGTGATTATTATCTTAATTATTGCATTTATAATCTTTGTACTAGCAGGAGGAAATTAAGGCGAATAGATAATGCGATGAAAAACTACCTAATCCCTTTATTCACCCTGTTGATTGCAGGATGTGGCACTACCCGTCCACAACAAACCTATGATGAAATGCTGAACGATGTCGTACAGAATTTCAATGTAGGAACAGTAGGCGGTGACAGCGTGCTGAATGTCTTTGTGCAAAAAGCCCAAGCAGATTCTATTGCTCGGAAATATTCCAATCCAGCAATGAAAGAGGAAATGATGTTTGACCTGATTTCCGAATATTTGCAGGCTGGACAAACTGACAACGCACAGCAGCTATATGACAATATGCTGGAATACGCAGGACAGAAATATGGAAAGATCTGCCCAATGAAAGCGATGGTCTATTTTGAGAAAGCACACTTATACAAACAGTCTGGCGATATAGAAAATGCCATCCGAATGATGCAAAAGTCGGCAGCGATGTTTGAGCAGTTGCCTAAGAATGACTTCAACCGATATAAGGATGCGAAGGAGTTTCTAAGGAGATGGAGGGCAGCAGTTAGTTCGGATGGCAATAAAACGAATTAACCTCATAACAACAGAATCACCTTGGACAGAAAATACACACTCTGTCCAAGGTGATTGATTTTAGTCTACATTTTGATCAATGTCTCCTAATATCGAGGTAACATTGTCTGGTTTTAACGCCCATCGAAATGCAGGATGAATCTCCCAGTTATATCCAAAATCTGCAACTTGAGATGATAAATATTTATTTTCCTCGAAATACTTTCTTTCAATTGTGCCATTTTCAAGTTCTTTTCGAGCAGTGAGGAAATTGATTTTATACATGAATTGCAATAATGAGGATTCATCTGCAATGCGGCCATTCGCATATCGGAATTGGCCTCGTTCCATGATTGATCGAATTTTCCGCTTTAAACGATTAGTGTCATAAATATATCCTATGTGCTCTTTTACCTCTTTTTGAGATGGTTTCATATTGAGGAGCAGTCTTTCAATATCGGGTAATTCGGATTTATATTCATTGGTCGTATCTTGGATTCGACCTTGAGAATATTCAGGGAATATCGCCTCAAAATGTTCTGTTGATATTAAATTTGCATTCTTATCATATGCCTCTTTTGCTGCTAAAGTACATAATAGGACTAAATCTCTTGGGCGTTTTCGAATAAGAGACATTAGAATTTTATACATAGGAGCATTAGCCCATTTCCCATCACCATTAAACCTTTTTTCAAAAATAGAATCTAATAAATAAGCTATTTGACTTTGTTTGCTATTTCTCAATTTTTCTATATCAATGGGCCTGTTCCAAAAATTTTCAATGCGTTTGATTAACAATAAAAGAATTTCATGGTTAGTCCAGCTGTGCCAAATTACTGAATTCGCGATTTTATCGGTTGATTCATCTGCTGTCCTAACTAAATAATAGACATCCGTTCTAAGAGATATTCGGAATTGTAATCCTTTATTGTCATTACATAGATCTCTTACGGCATTTAATAACGCAGAAATTCTCAAAATATCATGTTTGTGACTCTCCCAACCCCGATCAAGGTCATCAATATAAACAATTATTCTATGTTCTTTAAGAAATTGTTCTATAATTACTCGTGCTGAAGGATTTATATTACTATAATTACGAATTGAATTTGAAAAAGTTTCTATCATGAATCCCATAATCTTACTACCAATATGGGCTGCACGAGAAAGAATATCGTTTGTAGAAATGTCGACGTATGAAAATATTTTAGTTAATATGATAGATATGAGCCCATCTTTCCATTCTCTAATCATATCACTTAGATTAGCAGCTGATCCTAATTTAGCTATATCATCAGGGCGTATAAGTATTGAAAGTCTATTGGCTTGTATGTCTTCATGCCTTGCAATTGTAAATATTGCAGATTTACCAATACCCTTATGACCGACAAGAATTCTTAATGGGAGATTGGCGGTAACTTTATCATGTGTTTTGTTTTTAATGTAATAGGCTTGAAGTTTGTCAAAATCTTCATCTTCGGCGGCTAGTTGACCAAAAAGAAGACTAATGTTTTCTTCAGAAAAGGTAATTTTATTAGCAGTCATAACTAAATATTTTTTTGCAAAAATGCAAAAATATTATATAAAAACCAATGAATTCGAAACAAATTTTATATTAATTATTTATATGTGAATATATATAATTGGCAATAGTATTATATAATGCAATGATATGCATGATATCTAGTTGTAATTTGCTTTATTTACACTTTGAGTAACACACCTTTCCATTCCATTTCATCGGACATAAAGTTACACTTCCGTAGAGTTCTACTACCTTTTTGAACTTGATATAGATCTTCTCCCTTAATATCACAGCCTTTTTCAAAAACAGAATTGAATGCAGATAGGAGCAACTTTACATTACTTCCTCAAAAATCCAATTAGAGGCATTGCATCATAAGATTTCTGGGAACGTACTGGCCATCTCACTAATTGGATACATTCAACCTTTTTGAAACGCATATCGACAGCGATATGATTGTATTCGATTATACGACAAAAGAAGGTAAACCGAGTGCATTCAAATTCCCGTTGGCTGGCTTCAACGAGAAATATTTGGAACAGTTTGTATAATCAATAAATATAATTTTTAAAAAAAGATAAAATAGTCTCATAACTCTGCTTCGAAAATAACTCATTAAGGAGAGATGAGAACAAAAGATTATCCATTTGCATCCATTTTATTTCAAAATTCTGGATAGTAGAAATAGTAGAATTCGTGTCGATCCTCTCTGCTGTACATAGTAAAGATGTTTGATTATTGTCCCATTTACACGATATTGAATTATTTGTGTAATTAGAGAATTCAAACCTGCATTTTGAAGAATTAGAACCTACATTATTTAACTGTGGGTAAATTAACCAACACTGCCCAATAAATTGGCATAGTTGATCGTAAAACAAATCTAAATGGGAATCTAAAAACTCGTCAATGGATATTCCAAAGTTTTCTAATATATATAACAAACGGGTAACTTGATTGTCGGTGGAGATGCAATAGTTATAGCCATTGTATCCATTTCGCCAATTATATGGTGGAATAACCTCTTGTCTAATATTGTAATTGGATTGTGTTAAGATATGTGTAATGTGCCGAATGTTGGTAATTATATTTTCACAATTCCTATATTGCTTCATAATAAGGCCAGCTAACCGCTCGCAAATAGCAGGAAAAACATCATTACTAAAAGGTATTTTCTGTACCATCCATTCTTTAATCACATCATTCAATGAGTATTCATAAGGAGCAGAAGAAGAGAATTTATGGATATAACCAGTAAAATCTGTCTGCACCCCATAAAAATGGTGAAAAATATTTTTGATATTCTGGAAATGACAAACCAACAATATCTTATCGAAATTATACTTGTTTAAAGGATCGCCATCTGCAAGTTTTTGTTCTGAATAATCCCGTATATCCCAATGTGCCGAAAACACATTAAGGATGCGGAAAATATGAGCAGGGTCAATGCGGTCCATGTCCTCAATAACAAGTACCACTTGTTTCCCGTTTTGTGTCTTAAGGTCCGTAATTAACTGGTATATAATCTGAGATATAGGGTCAAACTCGTATATTCCTCCTTTTTGCTGAGTAAACTCATCCAGATACGATTCAATATTATCCGATTCAGATTTATTAGCTTCCTTTGAAAATGCCTTAAACTTTACAATATTATCGCGTAAGATTATCATGCTTGTTTGAGGAATATTTGCCAAAGAAGTTGTAACTAATTCAACAATATCCGACACAAGGTCTTTCCCGTTTTGATTTAAGAATCCCCACAACCTTAAAGCAAAACCATATTTCTCATCTGAAAGATCAACTGCCGACGTCATCAAGATTTGCAAAAGTATATCTCGTTTGATATACTCAAAGATGTCTTTATTTTCAGCAACTTGATAATTGACAGGATATATTGTAAGAAAAATGTACTTGTTGAATGTCTTTTTCTTAAATTCATTGAGGAAAAAACTCTTTCCATCCCCGAAACGAGCAGACAGAATACATCGACAATTACGATCAAGATAATCAGAGAAAGTCGTGATTTCAGAATCTATAGGAATAATATCTGACATATTACTTGGGCTATTAGGTTTTATAAAAATACGAACTTTCTATAGAGAAACAAAAGCAATCAATCTTTTCCAAGGACAGACTTTGCAAAGGGGGCTCAAATAGGCCCCTTTGCGAAAGTTTGTCCTTCGATTTTTGCATCGAGAACATTCTACATCAACGAACTTAACTCATGAGACAATTATGAAAAAGTATCACACGACAGATTACGGATAGTCCATAGATGAATACAATGGCTATCAATATTTTACAAGACATTTTCTATTAACCAGCAGTCGGGAGGCAGGCTCTACATAGGGTATGCATACAGCCAATTACAGAAGGCTGTAACGCTCATAATCGCTTGATTAACAGCATAAT
>ULLK01020897.1_pt1 | contig 10745 bp, 10 predicted proteins | sample 1951411 | NCBI WGS metagenome assembly ULLK01 (sample SAMEA4835526, study PRJEB28245) | human gut metagenome | biome: gut microbiome; material: fecal sample | place: Denmark | collected 2008 | reverse complement strand
CTTTCGGCATTTCAATCCGTTATTCAAACTCCCCGCAGAAAAACTTATTATCCCTGTGAATGCTTGATTTCTAGAGCTTTTAATGGCAATTATTCCACCTCTTATCACAATTATTTTATGTTTTCAAAGATTTAGGTATCATATGGGTATCACACATAATATCATTATTGAAAAATCATATTAGTTCCATTACTGACTTTTTTTATGCTATCAATCAATGTAGCATCACAATTTTTCCCAATTATAATTTTATCTAATGATAAACCACATTTATCGTAGGCAATGTTTCTTCCTTTGTAACCAAAATCACTTTTGACTTTTGGATATACATTACCAGAATTTAAAATTCCCTCTCCAAATGGATCACTCAAAATCCTGACTTCTTTTTCGAGATATGATTTCATAGATTCATTATTTGGATTTTTAATAACATATGGTAGTTCTGCCATTAGCATTCCTTTATCAAATAATTCTTTAGGACTTGAATTATATGCTTCTATCAACATTTGTGTATAATCAACCTTGTTCTTATCAACATATTCAACTGGATATAACATATCATAATCTATAACATTAAATACTAGGCATATTCCCCTGCTATTATTACTATATGCCTTCCACATATAGTTCTCACACGAATATGTTAATGAACACACGTCATATATTTCCTTCATAGTTGCTATAAAAAACATTATATTATCACTAGGAATTCCTGTTCTATATGACACTTTTTTTACATTATATTTCATATCAAATTCTGTTTTATCATTTAGAAACTTATAATATGAGAACCATAACTGTCCCTTTTCCAAACTTTGAAATTTTATCCGATTCAAATATTCATTACTATCGAACGCAATAAATTTATACAATTTATCATTTACTATTATTGACTTTAAAAAATCCATCTTATATTTACCTAAATCTTTATGCTTTCTTTTGTCATATTCTTGGTAAAATCCTAAATTCATAGCTGGTCTCCCCCACATCAAAATTTGGTAATACTATCTGACTTTATCTTTTTTATTTGCTCTTCTAAGTTGTTTTCCCATTCCTTATTTTTGTTATAATATAATTTTAATGCTTTTATCAGTTCTAATGTAAAAGTGTAAATTAATGCTGCCAAAGATAAGCCTCTTGCTATCATACCAGCATTTTTCATTTTTATTCCAGCAATTAACACTACCGCTAATCCTATTGATAATATCAAAATAAATATTCCATTATATATCCATATAGCATTTGCATTTTTCTTTTTTGTTATTATAGTTCTTATGTATGACATTACCATTATCACTACAGACATTACTGCTATAATAAAATCAATTCCTGTTGCTATTTTTTCATTACCTTGATATCTCATCAAATAAACCACTATACCTATAAACATCAAATATAGAATAATCGGTACGAAAAGTTCCATTCTATTCATCACTTTAGAAATAAGCAAATATTTTTTCTTACCTTTAATATTATTAAACCTCTTTAGTTCTTGATTTTTTACATATTTTGTCGACCTATTCATAAATTAATCCTTTCCCAATATTTCCGTCTGTTCATCCATTATTACATCTTTAAACTTCCGTCCCTGAATCATACAATTTTCAAGTACATCGTCTAAATCCGCATACCATCCAATTAGTTCATAACTCTCTGACTGGGGGTATCCTGTCTTTTCACAATGTAATAAAATAACATCATATTGTCCTATTCTTCCGTCTGAAAGAGTAACTTTTTCATTCTCGTCCAGCGGCTCTCTGCACATTCTGTAATATACATCATTGTATTTAAACTCTATGCCCATAAACTTTTGTCTGTCTAAATTATCTGCAGGAATTGATCGTCCTGATTCATACTCATATATAAAATCCTTTAATTCTTTATATTCATTAACTCTCATGACAATCCGAACCTCCTCTTAATCTTCTTAATTAGTTTTTCTTCATCCGCTGTTATTGGTATTCCTTTATCGCTATGGTCTAAATTCAAGTGCTTATGTGGCATCAATCCATGATGTTGATGTAATAAATCAATGCTTATAATCTGCCTATGTGTCTCATCATAAAAAGATAAATGTTTTAACTTTCCATTCTGAACAATCGCATATGCTCTTTCTGCTGAGTGCGAATATTCAGGAGCCTTAACAGCACCACTATTCTGTAAAATTACCTGCACCCCATCTACATCGCCTACAGTATGATAATTCTGCCCATTTTCAACAAAATTAAATTTTCCTGTATCTACATCTTCGAATGCTCCTCTACTTCCCATATTGTAACACATCCTTTCGTTCAAAAATATTAGATTCTTTCCATAAACACAATTGCTTAAATTCTTTATTTTTATTGTTAAATGCATCTTTATATTTTATATTTACAAATCTTCCAGTCATTCCGAATATCATATCTCCATATACAATAATCAATGGTGGCTCAATTCTTTTTTTCATCTCATTAAACCCTTCCAAAAATACTTTCTGATTATTTATACATCCTATTGTTGAAACTATAACGATAGAATTTTTCTCTATTCCACTAAAACATATGTCATAAGTATCTTCTCCCCACCATGATATAACTGGTAAGACAACACATTTATATGTCTGCCAAAGGCAACCAAGCCATCGGTTCATATACACATTATGTCTTACTTCATTAATATTCATTGTTGGATAAATGCTATAATCTGGTGTACCTACCGCCATTACTGTTTGAAATCTAGGTATATATTTCATAGGATCGGTCCAATATTTCAATAAATCTTTATCATATGTAAATGGTAACACTATTTTTTTACTGTTATCTTGTTTTGTTGTTAAATTCTTTATTCCAACTGGCTCCATATTTTCAATGTCCAACATTTCCTCATCAGTTTTATGTATTATAGGCATTCCATAGTCCCCTAGCATATGTTCTCCCAACATTGGTCTAATCACTTTAAATTTTTCTTCTTCCGATAAGCCATGTATCATTTCATCGCCTCCATTCATTATGCTTGTTCGCTTATTTCTAACATCGTATTTAAAAAATATAGGGCTTAAACCCTTTTTAACATCATTGTTTGTTAGCTTGTTCGCTGTTTTCTAACGTAAGAATAGCACTTACATATCTTTCTGTCAACTATGTTTTTCATTGACAGGTCATAAACTTATATAACAAGATATGACCTGCCTATCTCTGTATCTTATTACTCCCTACTCTCTGGTTTATATGTCACATTAAATACATAGTCTAACAACCACTTCTTGAAAGATTGGTTATTCTTATTTCTTATATCATCCGAAAATGCTTTATACAATTCCGTACCAGAAACCAAACTTTTCAATATTGCATCATAAGTTGCTCTATCACTCTCATCTCTTGCATTTTGTGCATCAGAATACTTCATAGCATTCTGATATGTCTCATCTTGTTCCACAATATCTGGTAAATCTGCAATCTGTTTTCTGACACGATCCTCATCTGTCCATCCACAGTTGCCCCATTTTTCATGGAATGATGCTAGTATATTTGATAATGTATCATATTCTGGAACCGGTATACCTACATCTGTTTTTACAGGTACAGGGTCTATCTCAGAATCTACATCTTCAAGTTTTATACTAATTGTATCCTGTGCTACAAGTCTATAGCTTTCAAGTTCTACATCTTCTATAATCTCATCCGCATCTCCCGTATCAGGCTTAGGCAGCTTACTAACCAGAAATGACAGATATATAGAAAGTTTTTCCCACTCTATAGATCCATATGGCAGTATAGATGAAAGAAAATTATATGTACGCAAAAATGTTTTTGCAGAACTCTTAAAATCGATCTGGTCATCTAGCTCTAATTCCTTGTATCGTTCTACAGCCTCATCAATAATCGGATCTATTTCACATCTGTCTGCATTATCAATATACAGTTCTGCGACCTTCGCCACTTCATCATCTGAGTAAATTTCCAAAGGCTCCATCTCATCGACTAAATCATTTAATTTATTAACATCTGTTTCTCCTGATAAAATAGTCGTCTTATAATATTTGTCAAATGCTGCCTTAATATCAGCAGGATCATTCTGAAAATCAAGAATAAACACATCATTCTTATCTGCATGGCAACGATTCAGGCGGGATAAAGTCTGAACAGCTTTAATATCAGCTAATCCTTTATCTACATACATCGTCTGAAGCAATGGTTCGTCATATCCAGTCTGAAACTTATTTGCCACAATCAGCAATCTATATGGATCTTTTCTGAATGCCTTCTCTATCTTAGAACTTGGGAATCCATTTAGCTTTGCTTCATTATATGTTACACCTTCATAAGAAATTTCTCCGGAAAATGCTATGATTGCCTTGTAAGGACTCTTTCTCTCTTCTAGAAGTTTATTAATTGCCATGTAATATTCAACTGCTCTTTTAATGCTGCTTGCAACAACCATCGCACGAGCCTGTCCCTTAATCTTCTGACGCACTTCAGAATGAAAATGTTCAACTATAACTCCTGCTTTTTCTTTTACAGCAATCTTCTGGACTTCAACATAATAACGAAGCATTCTCTGAGCTAATTTCTTATCAAATAATGGATCATTCTCAACTGTTTTTACAATGTGATAAAAACTCTCATATGGTGTATAATTTCTCAAAACATCCAGAATAAACTTCTCTTCTATCGCCTGTTTCATTGTATAGACATAATGCGGCTTAGCCTTCTGCGTTCCATCCTCATTCATAATTGGCTTACCATTTTCATCAAACATTTTCTGTCCAAACATTTCAAGTGTCTTGTTCTTTGGTGTCGCTGTAAATGCAAAATAGCTGGCATTAGGAGCCATCTTCTTGCCCTCTATAATCGTATTTAATTTATCTTCAAAATCATCATCATCGTCATACACGTTTCCTGAAACTGCAATATTCATCTTTGCAGCCAGACTTCCATTCTGGCTGGAATGAGCTTCATCAATTATGATAGCAAATTTCTTATTTTTGTAGTCTGCTGATACCGCATCAAGAATAAACTGAAACTTATGTACAATCGTAATAATAATCTTTTTTCCCTGTTCCATAAGTGTACTTAGTGTTGATGCATCCTTTGCCCAGCCAACTGTACTAGACACCTGCATAAACTGCTTAATGGTATCACGGATCTGTTTATCAAGATTTACTCTGTCTGTGACAACTATTACTGTATCAAATACATCTTTCTTATCCGTTTTTAATGTAACAAGCTGATGTGCCAGCCATGCTATTGAATTAGATTTTCCCGAACCCGCACTGTGCTGAATAAGATATCTATGCCCTGGACCATCATTTTTTGCATCAGCTAAAAGAGAAGTGACTACTGATAACTGATGATATCTTGGAAATATCTGCTTGTATGATTTGTGCCCTGTATCCTCATCCTTTTCTTCTGTTATCTGTACATAATTTTCCAATATGTTAGACAAACATGGCTTTGTCAATATATCTTTCCACAGATAATCTGTCTTCAAGCCATTGGGATTTCTTGGATTGCCAGCTCCATTATTGTTCCCCTTATTAAATGGCATGAAGAAAGACTTCTCTTTCTTAAGTTCTGTACACATATAGATTTCATCATCATCTACTGCAAAATGTACAATGCACCTCTTAAATTGAAATAACAATTCATCAGGTGTTCTATCTGTCATATACTGTCTGATTGCATCGTCATGATTTTGCTTGGTTATCTGATTTTTAAGTTCCATTGTGATAATAGGCAGCCCATTTAAAAATATACAAACATCAAGAGCCAGCCTGCCATAATCATTGCTATATCGAAGCTGTCTTGTAACACTAAAGATATTTTTATCATAGCTCTCTTTAGCATCTTGATTGCCTTCGCTTGGTCTGACCATATAGAAATCTACAGTTTTATTCTTATACTTCATTCCCTTACGAATGATATTGATTACGCCATCATCTGATATTTTTTTACTCAGACGATCCAGAAACTTTTTCTTCTCGATCTCATTGTCTTCTATACGAAGCTCGGCAAGTTTCTCATCCTGTGTATCATGTAAAAAACGAAACAGGCGCACTTCACTTCATCTATAGCATATATCTTGTTATAATCCGAATTGCCGCCTTCTTCATAATGATTGTTTTCTACCAGATATTTTACAATCATAGTTTCAAAGCCATTTTCTTTCATATTTGTTGCCATTAACTAATGCGCCTCCTTCTTCAGTTAGAATCCACCATTCTGATATGCTCGTGCAATCACATATGATGGCTCATAAAATGCACTACAGTTGTAATTGTCAATCACATCACAGATTTCATTGTTATATACCCTGATTATCCCATCTACAAAATCTTCTTTTGAAGTCAGGGTATCTCTTATCAAACGCTGATATACAGCTCCCATATCCAAAGGCGAAGGAATAATTGAAGCCATCTCTTTGTCAACTGCAGTAATATCATAATCTCCGTTTTTTAAATCATAATCACTTATCCAGTCTTCTTCTACCTTCAATGGATTTTCACAATGTAATACATTTGCACAGCTAAGCAAATGGTATAAACCATCTCGTCCGATTGTATTTACGACATACTTATTTTTCTGCTTAATGTGCCTTGCCACACGCTCTATCATATAACATACAAAATAAAGATCATTTGATTCTATATCTTCGTCTGGGAAGTACTTATTCTTCATAATGTCTCACTCCCTTCAAAAGTCAATGTTTTCAGTGCAGCTTCTGTACAGAACACAATCTGATGGGTAGGATAATTAAATCTTACCAGTTCCCAGAATGCATCTCTTGGAATTCTGCCATCAATGAATCCTTCCACAAAGTTCCAAATCTGATCGTCTGCCATAGGTCCTTCCACGATGTCATAATCATGTTCAATTCCACGTCTGCAGTCTGCCACAAAATCAAGCCACTCATCTGTCATCTCATTAAAGGTCAATATCTTCAATTCTGTGTTTGGCGTATATTCATAATGATTTACTACAGATGCACCTTTTCTTGTCATTGCCCACCGCTTTGCCTGTTTTTCAAAACTGGTACAGTAAAATCCATATCCGAAATCCTTGTAAAAACCATTCTGGAGAATACGCGGAATCGATACTTCTACATTACTTCCATGATACACAATATTCTTTTCCATCTGCGTCCTCCTATTCTTCCATACTTTCATCCAGATTTTCTTCATCTGTGTCATCTTCAGAATCGATTATGTCCGTTTCCGCTTCATATATAGGAATCTTGACATCCCTGACATCTACCTGACCTGTAACTACATCAAATATAAGTTTTGTCCGAAGTTCTTCAACAAGGGTGATTTCTTTGTTTATTCTGGAAATCATTTCATTAATTTGTTTTTCTACTTCATCACACTGCCTTGCAATCTCTCTCTGCTCATCTATTGGTGGAACCTGAATAGCATAATCATAAAAGGCTGTTATTGGCAATCTCCACCTTCCCTGATTTGCTGCTCCTTTTCCAAATTTATAAAAAATTTTTCTTTTATATCCTATCTGAAAAACCCTTAAATAAAATGGAGCAAAACAATGTTCTGAATCACTCAAAGTAAAAACTCTGTAATCCGGACTAGTAACTCCAAATTGCTTAGATATATCAATGTATCCCGTCAGCAAATCCATATGATTCATTGCAAAGTCTCCCGGATATACAAATTGATAATTTGCATAACTTTGAGCCATCTGTCCTTCATTTGAACTTATATCTTTCTTCTTTATACCTTGTTGAGTAATCGATAAAACATCATAGTCTTCCTTACCTGCAATTCTCTTTTTTACTTTAAAATGCTGTTTAATATGATCGACATCCCAATGTTCAGGTATTTCTCCAATCCATTCTACGTTACTTTGCTTATATTTAACATCATGTGTCAATCCTTTTGTAACAAGATTATTAATCCTTGTTAATTTCAGCTCCTCCAACAACTTAATTTGCTTTTTCTTCTGATGAATAAACCGATTCATCTCATAAGTCTTCCAGTCAAGAAATTGCACTATTTTATCCTGTTCTGATTTTGATGGCACTGGCAACATAACTCTATTCATTTTTGTCATTGGAATTCTCTTTCGTACAGTATTTAATTTTCCTGAAGAACTTTGCTTCATTATAATTCCATTTCCCAAACCAACCAATGAACTATAAAATTTCTGATTTCTAAAAATATATTCCCAATATTTAATATTTGAATTTTCATTCCTTATATGCAAAGCGTAGTATACTGGACTTATAGCACCATAATATTTTGAAATACCAGACGACCCGGCAACAACATTCATACAATTAACAATTAAATCGTTCTCCATTGCTATATTATATTTTGTAATATCTTCCTTCGCCTTGTTTCCACCTGATTTCTTTTCAGAATAAGGAATCACTCCTAATGCAGCAGTCAACGATAATATAAATTTTGTTTGTTTCTTATCATTTTTTTCTTTTCGTTCTTTCATTTGTGATTGTAACGGCAAAAAACTCCATGCAATTGGTATTTTATTTATCCAATTACTTTCCACATCTTTGTATTCAGAATATCCCTTCAACATCACACCTCACCTCCAATAATAGAGGCAAGCAATCCGTCTGTGCTCTGCTCAATAGCCCTGATATCTGCAATAATATCACTCATATTTCTAAGCTGCGCTGGCTTATAGAAATACTTTGTGAAACTGAGCTCATACCCTATAACAGCACTATCTTCATTAATCCACGCATCTTCTACATAAGGTTTTACTTCATTTTCAAAGAATCTTATCATTCCACCATCATATAACAGTGGTACCTGTTCTATATCTTTCAGATTGTTATCTGGCTCTGTATTGCCTTTCTTATCCAACACAGCATCTGCATTTTCATCCGTTGTTGTGAAATACTTTCTAATCGCATTTTCACGTTTTTTTGTCCATTTAAGTCCTGCCCTTTTTGCAGACTTTTCAAGTTTCCCTATAAATGAATTGAAATTTGTACTCTTTGTATCTTTCTCATTTGTCATAAGAAAATCATAGAATTCATCATCTTTTGCACTGTTTTTGAAATCTTCCAATGCTTCATCACTTACATTTACTCTTAAACGCAATGGTCGGTTCACTTCTACCTGGTAAAACCCGAATTCTTCATTTGGAAATACCTTGCTATATTCACTGTCCGCCTTATCAAACGCAAGATACAGTTCCATAACCTTTTCACGCATTTTCTGTGTCATCTCACAGTTTTTATCGCCAAGGTTCTTTCTTAAAGGTTCCTTCATGCTTGTGGCATCAATAAGCTGCACTTTACCTTTACGCTTTTCATCTTTCTTATTGGTAAGTACCCACAGATATGTTCCTATTCCTGTGTTATAAAACATATTCTCAGGTATCGCTATGATTGCCTCACACAAATCCTGTTCAAATATATATCTTCGCAGATTACTTGGACCGGAACCAGCTTTTCCTGTAAACAATGACGAACCATTATGAACTTCTATAATACGGCTTCCAAGCTCTGTTGTTGTCTTCATCTTGCTAATATTATTTGCAAGGAATAACATCTGAGGATCGCCAATATCCGGTATTAAACTGTACTCCGGATTATCATCGTAATTTATGATAAATCTGGAATCTGATATTTCATCTTTTTTATCAATCCCCCATGCCTTCAGATCTGTCTTCCATGGCGTACCAAACGGAGGATTTGAAAGCATAAAATCAAACTCTTCTTTTGCAAATTTATCATCAGAAATTGTCGAACCAAATCGTATCTGATCTGACTCCTTGCCCTCGCCTTTTACAAGCATATCTGCTCTAGCAATTGCATAGGTTTCATCCGCATTCTCCTGACCATACAAATGAATGGATACCTTTTTTCCCTGTTCTTTGGCAAGTTTTTTTATGTGTTCATCTCCCACAGTAAGCATACCTCCGGTACCACAGGCTCCGTCATAAATACGATATGTCGTACTCTGGATTTTATCCTGCACAGGTATGAATGCTAAATCTGCTATCAATTCAACTATATCTCTCGGTGTAAAATGTCTTCCGGCATCTGTTACATTGGTCTCCTCATTAAACATACGGATAACTTCTTCAAAAAGAGTACCCATAGTATGATTGTCAAGTGCTTCTATCTTAACCGAACCATCTTCATTCAATACTGGTCTGTTACTCAGATTAATTCGTGGATCTACAAACTTTTCTATCAATAATCCCAATCTGTCCTGCTCTGAAAGTCTGTCTATCTCATTTCTGATATGGAATTTGTTGATGATTACCTGCACATTTTCTGAAAATCCATCCAAATATTCGATAAAATCCTTTTTCAGTTGTTGCTGATTCGTCCTTGACTTTAAATCTGTCAATGTAAAATCAGATTTGTTTACAAATGCCTGCTCTGCAACAGAGGCAAGTGCCGCATCAAGTTCTGTAATTCCCGCTTTAGTGAATTGTTCCTTGGCTTTCATAACAGCCTCATGTTTTGGCTCTAACACCGCATCAAATCGTCTGATAACAAACATTGGCAATATTATTTTTCTATAATCTCCCACATCATATACATCTACCAGGCAATCATTGGCGATTCCCCAGATAAATGATTTCAATGAGTTGTATGTTGACTGATTCATAATTTCTCCATTCTAAACGATATATTCTTCTTTTTGTGATTTCTTTTCGAGCAACCCCAAAGTCTGTAGCCTATACATCATAGCAGTATAATTCACCTCAAATTGCTTTGCTGTTTCTTTAATTGCATTACTTACCTCATTGTCAGATGCCTGTAAAATT
>ULLK01002832.1_pt1 | contig 10757 bp, 13 predicted proteins | sample 1951411 | NCBI WGS metagenome assembly ULLK01 (sample SAMEA4835526, study PRJEB28245) | human gut metagenome | biome: gut microbiome; material: fecal sample | place: Denmark | collected 2008 | reverse complement strand
ATTATATAGATATTTTTAGTATATATAAAAGACAAAATAAAAAGACGATTTTTAATCGTCTAAATATTTCCAACCATATCTTCTATGGTTAAAGAAACTATAACTTATTATTAGTTTCCCTTAACCATTTTTGAGATTGTTACGCTGTCACCATTTGATAATCTTGTTTGTAAGTTTGCAGCACTACCGTTTACAACGATTGAATATTTGCTGTAATCTTCATCTCCAAAAGCATCAACTAATGCTCTTGCAACAGCATCTCCTTCGAATAAAGTAACCATCTTTCTTGATGTTGGAAGTTTAACAACTTCTACAGTGATTCTTGAATTCATAAATCATTTCTCCTTTTCTATTTTTTTTACATTTATATTATAAAATGTTTTTCAACATTTTGTAATCTATATTTTTTAATTTTTTGCTATAAAGTTTTTTTATTTTCTTTCTTAACTTTATAAATATATTTTAAATTATTTTGCTTATAAAAATCAAGTCTTTTTTGATAATTTTTACAAGATAATTTCATCTGTTACTTCAGTAACTGTCTTAACCTCAGTTTTGAAATTTTCAGTATATACTCCATACATATTATCAAATAATGTGTAGTTATTTATGTATGGTTCACTATCTAAATTATCTGTTACTATTTTTATAAACTGATTTACCATTAATGCTGTTACAGATAAAACAATACTTACTATTGTAATACTTGTCCCACATGCACTTACTTCTGCAACGTCATCATCATAAAAATGCATCGTTTCATAAGGTTCATAATTGAAATCTTTTGTTATAGGTAAACAATATACTCTTCCTTGGTCACTACCTAAACGAGATTCCCAATACCAATCTATTTTATCATTAGATTTAATTGCCTCGAATAATTCTTTTCTACATTTCATCGAGTCTACCAATAAAAATACATATCCACTCATTTCTTTAATATCTTCTGGTGTTACTAATTTATCATGAGCAATTATTTCTGCCTCAGGATTTATTTCTTTACATAATTCAACTTGAGCTGCTACTTTTTGTTTTTCACAGCAAGATTGAGTTATAGCTTGATTATTTACGTTATGGATTTCGTATTTATCAAAATCCCATATGTTAATTTTCTTAACACCAAAACGAACCAAAGTTTGAAGAACAAATGAACCCGTTGCTCCAACTCCAATGATATGAACATCCTTATTCAAGACATCAGGATTAAACACTTCAATACTTCTGCTTATATCCATTTATATCATTTCCTTTCGTTTTTCATTTTACATTTATATTATATAATATATTACTATTTTCTGTGATCTGTTTTATTATTTTTATGATGATAAATTGACGAAGGGATTTTATTTCCCTAAGTCAATAAATCCATTATTTTACTTCTATAATCTGCCTTATCGAATACATCGTCTATATTTATTTTACTTACTTCTATTTTCTTTTTTTCTTTCTTTGTAGAAGGTAATGATGAACTTGTATGTTTATAATAATTATCACTATAATCGTACGTTCTTGCAGCTGGTGTAGAAGAATAAGTTTTTTTCTTTACTTTTTGTTTTATTTCCTCTTGGATTTCTTTTCTTAATTGTATTCCTTCTGGACTATATAAAATTACCTCATCTGTCATTACTTTTGCTTTTATTTGCTTATCATAGAAAGTTATATTATACTCTCCTCTTTTATTTGTGATAAGTCTTATATAAAAATCTTCAACATCTTTGGATAATTCCAATCCTTGGGCATCATCCTGTCCAGATGGAGTAGGAGCCATATTTACATGACTATGTCCCCACAATTTACAACTATTTAAGAATTTTTCTCGTCCTTCTTCATCTAAAGAATTGTAGAAGTCTATAATTGCACTTGGGGATAATTCCGTTGTTGTTGCATGAACTTCTTGGTCAAGTAAGAATACATCTGTTACCATATATCCTTGACCATCTTTTAGTTTTTCAACATATCCAAGCCATCCAATCTCGTCTTCACATAATTCAACATACAATCTCATCTTGTCATAAGCTTTCTTCATAAAATAAAGTCTATAACGAAGACCATTGTCCTCTAAGTCAATAGATTTAACTGCCATTATAATACAGCTCCTTCCTCTACACGTTTCATAATTTGTTCATAAACTTTTGGTTCTCTTTCTTTTATTAGGTTTAAACATTGTTCCATTTTTTTCTTTTCTTCACTTTCAGGATATTCTCTAATATATGCATTAAAAGTACATCCAAATTGTTCATTATATTCTCTAAGTTTTGTGTTACCTAATATATACTCATAGGTTTCTAAGCTTCTTTCCCTGCCTTCAAAAGAAACATTATTCTTTTTCATAATATCTTCAATATAAGGCCATACCTCTACATTTCCCTCTGCATCTCCCATTGGTAAACACCAGAATCTATTTCCTGCTGGATCTGGAAGATTAATAGAACGAAGATAGGCTTCAAATGACATTAGTAACATATCCAATCCATTTTTACGTGCTGCAGATATAGCTGCACTAAGTTCTCCTAAACAAGACCTTCCATTTCCAATATGACAAGCTTGACCTTGAAAGTAAGTTTGTCTCATCATTACATTCCTAACCCTTGTTTTTGGATATCTATCATTTTTATCTCCCTTTATTTCATAGTTTTTATCTATTATATAATAATCAGGTTGTATAATGAAATATTTTCCTAAACATTGATATTTCATGATTCTATATAAAATATCATTATGTTTAATATCTTCTATATTTATGTATTTACCTATGTTTGGAACGTATGTACAAGCCATTGGCTTTGTTAATAATCTTAAAGTATTATTTGGACCAGCTTCTATCTTGTCTATCCATTTCATTTTTTTAATATTATCAATATTGGTTTTACTTGCCTCATCAATGGTTCTCATATTTTTTAGGTCTTCTTCTCTTTTTTCAAGCTTCACCTTAGCTTCTTTGATGTTTTCTTTTATTCTTTCTAATTCTAATCTGTCATTTAATTGACCTAATAAATATTTTTTATCTTGTATCATTTGATTAATAATATTACCAAACCATTCCAAATGAGACTGTGTTATTCCGTTATCAGAAGCCCATTTAGCAACATCATAACATAAAATATTTTTTGTTACATCTTTTAGAATTATACCCAATTCTTTTGCTCTTGACTTTTTTTGATTATCTCTCCAATTTGCATATTGACATACAAATAATCTATCTATATCAATAAAGTTTTTATTTCGTAAATAGTTTCTTATTGAATTTGGTCCAAAATTTTCTACACATTCTTTTGTAGTTACTATTGTTTTTCCCTTACTTTTGACACCTCTTGTAGCGAATAAGAGAGAGTATACGTCTATTCCCATGTTCGTATTCCATAAAAAATATACGCCATTTGGAAGTTTTATCATTATAAAACCATTATTCCTCATTATTATTCTCCTCTCTTATTATATATTTATTATTTTCAAATCTAAGAATATCCTCTATTCTCGGAAATCCTCTTTTTACTTTTTTAGGCAATTCTATTTCCGGAAAAGGTATAAAGTCTTTTGTTCTATATTCTAATAGAATTATTTTTTCTTCCATATCAGCTATCTGTCTTTTGATTGTTCTGATATAATTAATAGTCTCTTCTCTTTCCATTAAAATATTTTCTTTTTCTTGTTCTATTATATCCCTATTAAAACGTTCAATAAGTGTTTCTAAAGTTTCTTTAGAAGATATAAAAGCGGACACTATTGAACCTATATTCCAATTTTTAAAGAAATCGTTCAATAATTCGTATCTTTTATTTTCGTCTTTTAATACCATAACCTTTCTATTAGTACTGTCTATAAGTCTATTATTATAATAAACACCGTTGTTTTTTATTATGGCTTTATCTTCTGGTATTAGTGTTGCTATTCTAATGCTCATATTAGAATAATAGTTTGGATATATCTCTAAAGGATTGTTCCAGGTTTGTAATAAGTTCAATATTGTAACATAATTTGTTGGAACAATACATTTTTCTAAATCTATTACACCCTTAACATTTGATAGTATAATTTTATTGTCTTTTACAAGATAATCTTTTATTTTATATCCAAAGAAATTATAACAGTTATGATATTCATTTGTATCTCTTCCAGTAAATACTATGTCTAATACAGTTCCTTCCATATTTATAAATCTGTCATTGAAATGACTTTTAAAATTATCATTACTGCTTATTTTATATATATATCTATTGTTTATAAAACGATGAGATATTAAATAACTATATTGTGCACTACTATCATCACGCAATGATTGTTTTGATAAAGTAAAAGAAGTCAATCCATTCCCAAGTACCATTTTACCTTGTCCTGTTATGTTGGTTTCACTAGAAAGCATTTTTTCCATTGTTGTTTTTATATCATTTAAAGCATTATTGTCTTTAATATTGGTCCATAGTAATAACAGTGCTGTACTATAATCTTCTCTAATAATATTTCCGTCTTCATCTCTGATAGAATTATTATATTCGTTTCTTGGAATAAGCAAGAAATTTTTATCTTGAAAATAGCATTCAACAATTCTTCCCTGTTCTTGAATATCTGTTATATTATTAAATTGTAGTACACAGTAACTAAATACTTTTTTATTTTCAAACTCACCAATTTTTATAACATCGGTAGTCATATTTTTATCATATTTCATCCCTTATCACTGTTCCTTTCTACGCTATCTCATAAATTCTTGTTATGTCGTTTTTCCTTGTCTCAATGAATCCTCTTGTTGTTTTATCTTTTATGGATTCCAATTCATCATATAAATCATCTAATGGTATTTCACTATTATCATATACAGGTTGGACTGGATACCTTTTTACAAATTCATCTATATCTAATATGTCATATAAAAAGCATGGCATTCCCCCATCCTTTTTGGATGATGGAGAAAATAATACATAATTTCCATCTGTTTTCTTCAATAGAATAAGTTGAATTGTCGTTTTAAATATAAACCCCACTTTTCCAATTATACCAAGAACAGTGGCTTTATTATCAAATCTCCACTCAATTTGTGCTAAAGATAAACTATTCATATTTTCATTCCATAGACTTTTAGAACTTTCTAAAATATCATATATATATTTATTATTTCTCAATGTCATTATCTTCACCATCCTCATATAATGAAAAGTTTGCCATTCCTCTTAGTGATATAACATTAACAATATTTTCATCTTCCGCTATTTCTTTTTTATCTCTAAGAAGGTCTACGACATCTTCAAGCATTTGTTCAAATGCAACATGAGTTCCGCTGTCTTTATCGTCTTTTGATACTAAGATAGTTTCCAATGGTGCAAGATATTGTTGCCATATAGTTGGAACGGTTTTTGCTGACCTTATTTGGTCTAAACTTAATAGTGCATTATTATCCCATTTTACCATAATATCTTTGGATTGTTTTGATTTATATGGATCACACCAGAATAAGAAATAACTAAGTAATAAAAATTTTTCATATCCTGTTAAAAATAATGACATAATTTCTATCTCATCTTCATTGCATATATCAATAAGTCCCTTTGCTAATCCTTTATTGTTAGCCATGATATAAGAACTCTCTTCTTCTCTTATAATACATAAAGGAAATGATTGACATAAGGTTGATACTAATATTTTTTTACTTTCATCCCCATCTCCGAAGATAAAAGATGCTGAAATTACATATTCTTCTATATCTTTATTAAGTTTCAATCCTGTTAATAGTTTTTCTCCACTTTTTGTGTTAATAAACTTTGTTATAGGTCCCTCATTGCATAATTCCAGATAATCTATATCAGCGTCTAACTTTTCAAAACTTTCTTTTATAATAGAATAACCAGCACTACTAATAAATCTAATAATGAAAGATTGAACTACTTCATCTTCATCGTCTTGCTTGTTTGTTAATAACGGAATCATATCTTCACTTCCTTTACTATTCTGTTTTCTTTTCATCATCTCTATATAATAATCATCTTTTTCATAATCATAATTGCTCCAGTAATCTTCTTCTTCATCATACCAGTTTCTTGCTGAGCTTTCCCAACCTTCCATATTTTTTTCCTCCATTTCGTCTAGATCTATGAAGTGTCCACATTCCATACATATACAATCCATAGAATATAAGGTGTGTCTATCCAAAACTGCTCCACATTTAGAACATACAATTATATCTTCATCAAATAAACTCATTTTATCACCTTTTCTTTTTATAATATTATTATAAATCTTTTTTCTACAGAATTACAAGACTTTTTTGATAAAAAAACTGGATAAATTTTTCTTATCCAGTTCTTGTGTAAAATTCCTTATTTTCTATCTCTTTATAAGCATTAAAAGTTTTTACAGTAATAGACATTTCTCCCATATCGCCATCATATATTTGCTCTATTAACGTGTCATCTACCTTATTCTCAAATTTAAAATTATATACTAATTCATCCTCATAATATAATAATGAACGAATTGCTTCTTGATACTGTTTTTCAGTAGTGGTTAAAAATACACTTGAGCCAGAATGTCCATCCGTTTCGATACTTGCTATAATAAGTCTTTTCATTTGTATTCCACCTTAATCATATTTTTTCCTTTATACCCTCTGTCAACGGTATATCGTTTATCACTTACAAATAAGTCCAGTCGAGCGTTATCAGAACCTTTGGAACAAAAACCACAAGTGTCTAATATTATGCCTTCATATTTAACACCATCAATAGTCAAAAAAATCTCATCATAATATTTAAAATAATGACGACCTGGTATTTTTGTATAAAATTCGCCATACTTTGTTGCTGCTGCTAATACTAATTTACCTTGATAAGTATACCATCCCTTTTCATTGATTTGAAAATCAGATGTATTTAGCCCACTTCCGGTATGATTAGAAGTCTCTTGTGGATAATAACTTGTAAGTCTATAGTTATTTAGTTTTTTTTTGCTAAATCATTCTTACAAGTTTTTAATTCATTTTCTTTTTCTTCTAAGGAAACTTTATATTTTTCGTTTTCGTCCATTAAAATATTAACAGAGTTTTCCTTTTCTTGAAGGGATAAAGTTAGTTTATCTATTTGCTGTGTTTGTTGTTCTATAATATTGTTTGCTTTCTGTAATTGTTTATTATTATTAAACAAAAGAATACAAACAATAATAAAGCATAATACACCAAATAACAAGAAAAACTTTCTAAGTTTATTCATTTAATCCTCCAATTTTATATAATGTGGTTTTTTATCAAAAATACTAATTTGTTGTGCTACTATATTTGTTTTTATCCATCCTTGTTTCAGATAGCCAGACACACTAATAGTATAATTTAATTCTATTTGATTTGTATCTTCTATCTCGTCAAGTAAAACTTTCATCTTACCTGCTCCATAGTCAATGAACAAAGCATTTTTGGTTTTTTTGATAACCACACCATATAACACAGAAAAGTTAATTTGTTTGGTTTTTACTTTTTGCATTTGGCTATCCTCCTTACTTTCCTTTCAAGAGTAGATAAATAGTAGTAACTTATCTATTCTTGAAAAGAAACTAATTATTAGTTAGTCTTTGTTTCTTTTGCTGGTTTAGTTTCTTTTTTATTTCCTTTTGAAAGTTGACTTAAGATTTGCATTTTTGCGAAATCTCCGATTTCTCCGCCACCTTTTTCGTTACTCATCAATGCCATTAACATGATTGGATTTTCACTAAAGTCTGCAATTCCACTACCTTGTCCAGATAATGCTTGGAACATCATAACTTTACTTAAGTCAAAATCCTTTCCACCCATAAGAGCATAAGCCATCATAGGATTTGAAGCTATATCTCCTAAGACATTGTTTGTACCTAAACAATTAAATACCTTAGTGTAATATTTCATACCAAATACATTAGTTTTTGGAACTAAAGTATTTTCAACAGCTTCTTCAAAGTCGATACCTCTTACATTTCCTTCTCTTGTGCTTGTGATGTAATATGGTTTATTTTGATGTAAGATAATATCTCCAACTTCTAATTCAGTTGCTGGCATAATAAATAACAAATCTTGCATTTCATCAAAGAAACCAGTTGTTACTTCTACAAGTTCGTGAGTTTCAGGATTAAATGTAACATACTTACCATCTTTTCCTCTCACTGCTAATCCATTGATAGATAATCTAAATTGATTAGTATTGATTTTTCCAAAACTTGAACCTAATTCTGAAAACATATTATTAGTTTCCTCCTTCTTCTCATTTTCTACATTGCAAGTTTTTAAAGAATTATCATATTCTTTTGCACAATTGCAACAATCTTCCAATAATTCTCCAAAGAATTCTGCTATGCATTCATTCTCTTTCTCATCACTCTCTTGTAATATCGCTTTTTGACACGCATCACAAGGTACAATAACGATATGGTTTTTTGTAATACCCTTTACTTCAACCATTGTGTCATTTAGATGAAAGCTATATTCTTCATCCCAAATAACTAAATGAGCATTTAGTTTAGATGCTACAAAACCTATCAAGCTATCAATTTCATCTGTGCTTGGTTGAGTGATTTGATAATCACTATATTTATTCTCTCCATCACTGATAAAATATTCGCCATCTTGATGAGATAAAAGAACAGTATCTCCAATGTTTAATTCTTTTGCAAAATCTGTTGCATGGAATACTAAACTTATTAGTTCTTTTTTCATTGAAGTCCTCCTCTTCTCTTTTTTTCTTTACAATACTATTTTATTATAGATTAGTACTTTTTGTTTAGTCTTTTTTATTATTTTTTTCTATTATACTATCTAAGTATTCATGCTTAAGTATGATATTTCTTTTAATATCATTCTCTGAATATGCCTTAGCCATCACGAAAAATATTTTTAATCGTGATAACAAATCTTTATTTTGTTGTAGATGTATTGTCTTTATATCTATTTTATTTGTAACAATACAATCAAGTATGTCTAACGCATCTTCATTGGCTGGAATACTTAATGTTTCTATTTTATTAAACTTGATAAAGTCTAATAGTTCCTCAAGTTTAGAGATAACTATAAATTTCTCAATAGTTATCTCATCTTGTGGATAATAAACTACTTGAAACATGATTTTATTCACCTCTTGTAGTTTATTATAACACTCTTATACCTTTTTGTAAAAGAGGTGTTATCATTAACGTTTGATAACTGCTGCTCGGAGTTGCACCCAATAACATTAAAAATGTGATAGAACTGACTATCATACAGCAACGACAAGATGCCTATGCGCCAGGCTGCGACCTATAAGAATCTTGTGTCCCTATCCCATGTTTTTTCTCTGGAACCCATGGGCAGGTTTTCTTCATATAGAAAAACTCGCACAGATTTTGCCAGATTCGAACTAAAGGCAACTCTGATAGAATAATATCTAATACTGTGTTTTACCAGTTAAACTAAAAACCTGATACTGTTTGTTCTATACTATCGGCAGATTAACGACTAAGCCGAAATAAAGTCCATTGTGTTGGGACCTGCCCCCTTGAGTCTAAAAGACTCTGAACTATTCTTACAATGATATATAACATATTTAGACAAATGAATAAACGAAGTTGGATTCGTACTACCAACATACAAAGAGTTTGCATTAACTTATTCCTTTTCTAATAAAAACTAACTGGACAGTCGACGCTCAGCGTGTATCACAGGGTCTTCATATATAATTTATATATTGCATATTAGAAAAACTCAATGACCTTTCGGCGAACCTACTAACGCATTTTGAGATTTATTCATTTATCTAAATACATTATATATCAATAATGTATTTCTTGTTAAGATATTTTTCTATTTTTCTTCTTCATAAAGTTTATTCATAATATCTTCTACAAGATGATATATGTCATCCATATATACTGCTGTAAACTCACAAATAAACTCTTCATCTCTAAATTGTTTTGGACTTATTGCGTAAGTCATTATAAAAGCATGAACTAATTCGTGAATTATTGTTTCTCTCATTTCTTCATAATCTTCTAATAAATTTTCATCTATATAAATAATTCTTAATTGTTTATATAATTGAGCTATACAAGCTTCTCCATTCATTAAAAGATGCTCATCTCCAGTTGGAGCTGATTTGATTGTCCATTTTTTTCTTTTAATATGAAAATTATATTCTACCAAAAAAATCAAATCCTCTCTTAAAGAATTGTGTGCCAAACAGAGGGTGGAGACTTATATACTCCACATCTCTATATAAGAATTTTGCATTAAACTACAAGAACCCATAAGTAGAAATTATTTCAATTTGAATTATTTCTATATTACTTCAGGTTCTATATCTATTTGGCGTCGACCTTAATTCCAGTAGTCTAACTGGTTTGGTTTACTAACCAGCTAACGAAGCCATTTATCCCTGCCGTGAAGACCTCCCACTCGAGGCACCTTTACATCCGCCACAGTTCAATTTAGCTCGTCTTGGCTAAAAAATCTATATAAACAAGTCTTAATCTTGTTTATTAGTTAAATAATAGCTTCTAATATTTCTCATCTCATTACCAACCTTAACTTTATTAGAACCTGTCTTTTTAATATAACCTTTTCTAACTAAAGAAGCTATGGTAGTAGAAACACTTTTTTGTGTCATTTCACATTCTATACATTCTAATTCATAATCTTCTTCATCTGGAAGAATATCTTTTAAGTCAGTTTCTTCTAATTTGTCAAGTATATCATAGATATGAGTTTTGTGATTTTCATCAACCGCTCCTAATCTTTTAAATATATCTAAAATGATGAGTGCTTTTTTTGATAAATC
>ULLK01001805.1_pt1 | contig 11041 bp, 9 predicted proteins | sample 1951411 | NCBI WGS metagenome assembly ULLK01 (sample SAMEA4835526, study PRJEB28245) | human gut metagenome | biome: gut microbiome; material: fecal sample | place: Denmark | collected 2008 | reverse complement strand
AAAGATGAAAAGCGTTCTGAAAACGTAATCGTTGATGCGGCCGAAATAAAGACACCGATAACTATTTTATATAATAGTTTTCTTAGCAAGGGAAAATCTCCTAAACAAGCTAAAGCTCTATTGAAAACCATCGAACCATTTAACTTGTACGAGGACTTAATTGAACAATTATGAACGCTACAGAGAAACTTATAACCCTATGCCGAGTTGAAATCGGAGATGAGCTAACTGCAACAGACAAACAGATTGATAATGCAATTGCATTGTATCAATCTGCTTGTCCCCAAGCTGACATAGAAGCCGTAAAAAAATTTCTGCTATCTCAATATAACGTACCCATGGAGCTTCCTAAGACCCTGTATGATTCGAATAATCCTGGGGCAGGCTGGTATAGTGCAAACAATTTCGCAAAAAAGGATGAGATACAATGGCGGTTCTGGAATAGATATGCGTCATATCTACGGCAAGTTGAATGCTATAAGCCAGGCGTAATTTATCAGTTGGACAAATTGACTGATGACATTCTTGACAACCTTTTTGACCCTAGAGAAGAAATTTCTGGATGCGCTAAAAAGGGACTCGTTGTCGGACAAGTGCAATCCGGGAAGACCTCAAATTTTACGGGCTTAATTTGCAAAGCAGTTGATGCCGGATTTAATGTTATTATTGTCTTTGCAGGAATCTTAGATGATCTGAGGACCCAAACCCAAGAAAGACTTGAAAGTTGTTTCCTCGGTTTTACGACCAAGGATATTCAAAAGATTAAGGATTCTGAGAAAATAGGTATTGGTGTGGGACTTTTAGATAAGTCTCCAATTGCTCATGCCTTTACTACGGTTTTATCTGACTTTAAGGAGTCAACAGTTAACTCGCTTGGCACCAATTTTTATACACAAGAGCCTATCCTATTTGTTGTCAAGAAAAATGGCCGTATTCTTGGCAACCTTAAAAAATGGCTATCTAAGAAAAATCTTAGTTCCAAGTCAGTTCTTTTCATAGATGACGAAGCTGATAATGCATCGGTTAATACTGCAAAGGACAAGCGCAAAGCTTCATCGATTAATAAAAAGATTCGAGATATTCTTAATCTTTTTAACAAAAACGCTTATGTCGGTTATACAGCCACGCCGTATGCAAATATATTCATAGACAGAGAAAACGCTGAGGATTTGTTCCCACGACATTTCATTGTTAATCTTCCTACTCCACCCGCTTATTTGAGCCCGGAAAAAGTTTTTGGAATAGATAATGACGATGATCAGCCACTACCGATAGTCAATATAGTCAATGATTATAAAACCTTTGTACCCGATAAGCACAAAAAGGACGAAATAGATTCATTGACTTATGACAATCTCCCTGAGAGTCTTAAGTATGCTATAAGAAGCTTTATATTGGCTTGCGCAGTCCGGATAGCGAGAGGACAAGGGAATAAACACAATTCAATGCTTATACACCTGTCTCGTTTCCAGATTTGGCAGAATACAATCAAGGAGATTATAGAACGTATCTTTAATTTTTACAAGAGTGAAATCTTCTCTGATGATGCTGATATTTACGAGCAATTCCGGAAAGACTATGAGGAAACTTTCGTTCTCAACGGTGATACACGCAAACTTGAGTACAAGTCCTTTGTTGAAACGACTGACGAAATAATCGATTGTAAGCATAATGTAATTAAGGCTGGTATACAACCTGTCTCATGGAATGATGTCAAAAATAACCTTTACAAAGTGGTTGACAAAATTGAGGTCAAGGCATTGAACGGAGCTTCTGCTGATGTTCTTGCATATTCCGACCACAAAGATGACGGCTACTATGTCATTGCCATTGGCGGAGACAAGCTTTCAAGAGGATTGACTCTTGAAGGATTGACTATCAGCTACTTTCTACGAGCTTCAAAGATGTATGACACACTTATGCAGATGGGCCGTTGGTTTGGCTATCGTCCTGGTTATGTTGACGTTTGTAGGCTATTTGTAAGCGAGGAAATAAACAACTGGTTTAAGGACATCACCATTGCCAATAATGAACTCCGTGCTGATTTTGATTATTTATGGGAAAGTAAGGGTAGCCCTCAACAGTTTGCAATGAAGGTCCGCACAAGTCCTGGGCTACTCATTACATCACCACTTAAGATGTTCTCTACCAAAGATGTTCAAGTCTCTTGGTCATCTACGTTAGTCGAAACATACTCACTGGTGCGTGAAAAGAAATCTATTGAACATAATTTCAGATTAACTTCGAGATTCATTCGCAGTCTCGGAGAAAGGTATTTAATCGACGGGAAGGATGATAATCAGGGATTTCTTTGGACACATATTCCAGTTGACAAGATTACTAATTTCATCAGCAAGTTTCGAATAGCAGAAACCTCAAGAATTAAACTCAACTTTGAGAAAATGGTTGAGTATATTCAGTCGTGTGTTAACAATCATGGGGAACTTAAATCATGGCGTGTTCTGGTTAGAAACACAACCAATCCGAAGGGCGGCTCTTTCCCATACTCATTTGATGCTGACAATATCCCCAGTGGAACAAGCACAAACCGTACCCGCGTTGGTATTCCTGACCAAGATGACCAACTCTATAATTTGAAGAATTATCACTTGATTTCGGGTCCCGATGATGAGTTTATAGATATGCATATATTGAATGAGGAGGCTCAATATCTTGATCCTGCTCTTGAGGAGACACGACAAATGAAAGCTGCAATGCACGCTAAAGATTCCCATGTTAAATTATGGGAACACAACTACCCGTCTCCCACCCTGGTTCGACAAAAATATCGCCCATCTGACAAACCTCTTCTGATTATCTATCCTCTGAATCCCATTAAGGCCAACATCTATACCGATAAAGAATCGAAAATGTTGAAGGACGGGATAGAACAATATGCAGAGAATTCACTTCCATTCATTAGTTTTGCTATAGTGTTCCCACAAAGTAAAACTTCGACAGGGGTGAAATACAAAGTAAACGATGTTATAAAGAGTTTGATAGAGACTGAGCTTAACTTCGATAAAGAAAACGATAATATTTATCCTGATGAGCAATAAGGTATATGAAATTTGGTCAATGCAAGACATTGATCGAACTCCTGGTCAAGTTAAGAGGCTTTATTCCTCCGACATGGCATTAAAAGTGTATTGTACATATAGCTATCCAGATGGTAGCTACGGTATAGCATTGTCCTTTCCTAAAGCGATAAAATTTAACCTTAAGCCGTTTGAAGGCCTTTCAATACTTAAGGTAACTCTTTATGAAGATTCCAGCTATAAGGAAAACCATATGGTTTGTGCATCTATGGCTGATGCAGATAAAAAAGAGGTTTTCTCCTACCTTTGCGAGAGTGTTATCTCCACGATGTCCGAACAAAACTCTATAACGGATACTGTAAGGGCTTTTGGCAATACTTTACTGCGTTGGAAAAACTTATTTGACACAGAGCGTAATCCTGGATTATCTAAAGAAGAACAACTTGGACTATACGGAGAGTTGTATTTGTTGCGTAAATGCATCTTGGCAAATCATAGCAAATCAGAGTTTGATGTAGTCCAACATTATGTTGGCTGTGAAAAGGCCCTAAGAGATTTCCAAGGTGAAAACTGGGCTATCGAAGTAAAGACTTCGGCTAAAAATAATCCACAATCCATAACAATTAATGGAGAAAGGCAACTTGACGACTCTAAGATTGACAACCTCTTTCTATACCATTTGTCAGTTGAAGTCTCACAATTCACTGGGGAAACTTTGCGAGAACTCATTGTAGACATAAAAAAACTCTTGGATAAAGATTTGGCAGCGGTAGCTTTACTCAATAGCAAACTATTTGCTGCTGGGTATTTAGACGAGCACCATTCGATGTATACGGCTCGCTATCAAACACGTGGTGAAAAATATTATCTTGTTGAAGATTCATTCCCAAGAATACGAGAGGCGGATCTTCTGCCGGGAGTAGGAAATATTACATATTCCATTGTAGTGGCAGATTGTATACAATACCAAGTCGATGAGTCAAAAGTCATCAATAAATGCATTAATAATGACGGAATTAGAGAAATTTTATAGCTCATTCAACCAAGATATAGCATCCCGCCAATTGGCTGAAGAAGATGGACAAACCCAAGAGCAGGCCTTTACCCGGGTTTGCTTAGATATGCTTGGAGAATCCAATGAGACGGAGAATCCTGTCGTTGCTTATGATGAGAAGGCTCTTGGTACGAAGAATCAGCACAAGATTAATGGTTACGCAGTATCTGACAATTGTGATACTATTGACTTATTTATCTCAATTTATTCTCCTTCGTCAGAAATAGAAAGTTTAGACAAGGAGAATCTTATGAGAGCGTGTACGAGAATAACAAATTTCTTCACCAAGTCATACCTTAATAAATATGAGAATGACGTGGCGGAAACATCTGATGTTTTTGAATTTGTTCACTTGCTTGCATCTGACAAAAAGATAAAGGATAATCTTATCCGAGTAAATGCTTACATCTTGACCAATAAGCGATATAATGGCGACCCGTTGCCATCCAAAGATATAGCAGGTTGTAAAATATTTTACAACGTGATAGACCTCAATAAACTTTTCAGCGTATCAGCGCAATCCAAGTTGCCAATAGCCCTAAACTTAAATGAGTTCGGGGTGGAGCCGAGTGCTCTTAAAATACCAACTGGGACAGAAGAATATGATGCGTACCTATCGTATTTTCCTGGTCAATTTCTTGCGTCGTTATACGAACAGTACGGATTTAAGTTATTAGAACAAAATGTTCGCTCGTTTCTTCAATTCCGAGGTAATATCAATCGTGGTATTAAGGAAACAGTTACAAAGCGACCCAATATGTTTTTTGCATATAACAACGGTATCTCTGCTACTGCGGATGCAATAGAATTTGATGAGGAAAAAGGGACTATCTGCAAAATAGATAATCTACAAATTGTAAACGGAGGTCAAACGACAGCAACGCTTTATTTTGCCTCCAAAGACGCTAAAGACCAAATCAATAATGTCCTTGTACCTGTGAAAATTTCGGTTATCCGGGATAAAGACAATGCATACGGGATAGTGAAGTCTATTTCAAAATATGCCAATACTCAGAATAAAATCAATGATGCCGATTTGTCCGCAAATGACCCTGTACTGGTAGAGATTGAAAGAATATCTCGCTATATGCTTACCCCAATTACGCTTGATTCTAACAATCAACATTATTGGTTTTTTGATAGAATTAGTAAGCAATATGACAATCTTTTATCTCAGAATAGCAAAAGCAAGTCCAAGAAGAAAGCGTTTGAGTTGAAATACCCAAAGGCCTGCAAGTTTACAAAATATGAGTTAGCGAAATATTATAACGCATTCTGTGAAATTACAGATGGAGATAAAATCATTGTCGGTCCACATTGCGTTGTTGACGGCAACGAAGTTAACTTCCGGGCATTTCGTGACTATGTTATGCCAGACCTTAGTATAGATCAAGTTTTCTATGAAGATTTAATCGCGAAGGCAATACTATTCAAAGAAGTGGATCGTCGTCATGGCACAAAACGAAGCAAGACACCACCAATTGGTGATATGAAACAGCTTCTTGTACCTTATAGTATTGCCCTACTAAGAATCGTTACTAAGGGAAATCTCGATCTGGGCAAGATTTGGCGTAATCAGCGTTTGTCACCTGCTTTGTCGGATTATATGTATAATCTTATGGTTGAACTAAATAAGTTCATGAAAGATAATTCGCCACGTTCAAATATTATTGAATGGGGTACGAAAGAGGATTGCTGGAGAATTGTTAAAGAGAAATTCGTTATGCCAGATGTTAAATCCATAGCTGATGATATAGCAGATTCAAATACTCTTAAACAACGTTATGAATCACATTCGGCGACTAATCCAGAAATAGAGCTTGCTCAAAAGCTATTGATTAAAGCAATAGGAGAACATTTGTGGACGAAGATAGCCGAATGGGGTAAGGATTCTGGTTGTCTTCCTTTGATTGATCAAAATTCTGCAAAGAACATTGGTCATAGGATAAAATTTGGCTACGAGCTGAATAGAAGGGAGATAGAGAAGGGATTCTCTATTTATGAGATAGTTTGTCGGAATAATGTAGAACTCTTGAATGATGGTTGTATCAATCCTTCATCGATTGACCCTCTCGATATAGCGGAAGCTGTCAAGATGCTTTCTTGGGAAAAAACATTATTAATCTTAGATGATTGGCAGAAGAAAATATTACAACATACATTGTCTCAAAAGCCCTGCAATAGAGAGTTAAGACATTTTGAAATAATTCTGATTCAGACAATCCTGAAAAATCATGGATATGAACCTGGATGTTAATATCTTATTATAAAGTGAACTATCCAAGCTAATATCGTTTTGGACCAATCTTTCATCATATTAGTATAATGAAAGGGATAAAATACGAGGAATATAAGAGGTCTAAGCTGGAGTGGGAGCAAGAGCCTGAGGGTGGCTCCTATGACGTAATTGAGGCTGATTCGGAGGAGGAACTTCGTATGTATGAAACTAATATGAGACTACGGCCTAAACTGTTTGAGCAGAATCCTGAACTTAAAGCTAAGGTGGAGGCGCGTATCCGTGCCATCAGGTTGAAACTTTATGGTGCGGAGAATAACAGAAATGATGCGTCTGACGTTAATATAGAATAGAATGGCAAAGAAATTTGAAATACGAAATAGCACGGCTGAGTTCCTGATGTTCGTTGCCGAGGGCAAGGAGGACGGGATTCAGGTGATGTATCGCGATGAAACGATTTGGGCCACGCAGAAAGCGATGGCTGAGTTGTTTGATGTCGGCGTACCCGCTATAAGCAAGCATCTTAACAATATTTTTTCTGACGGAGAACTGCGTGAAGAAGTGGTTGTTTCCAAAATGGAAATAACCACTGAGCATGGTGCCATTGAGGGTAAAACCCAGACAAAAGAAGTTAAGTTCTATTCCCTCGATGCCATAATATCAGTCGGTTATCGCGTCAATTCGACCCGTGCAACGCAGTTTCGCCAATGGAGCACCTACATCCTTCGCCAGTATGCAATTCGTGGGTATGTGATTGACCGCAAGCGCATGGAGAACGGTAGCTTTATCGGCGAGGATTACTTCGAGCATTTGCTCTCGGAAATACGGGAAATCCGACTCAGCGAGCGTCGTTTCTATCAGAAGCTAACCGACATTTACGCCACCAGCATAGACTATAACCGCGACGCTCCGACAACTCGTGAGTTCTTCAAGAAGGTGCAGAACAAGATGCACTACGCTGTGCATGGTCACACCGCTGCCGAGCTGATTATGGATAGAGCATCCGCCGAGCGTGAGCACATGGGTCTGACTACGTGGGAGAAAGCTCCTGATGGCAAAATCGTAAAGATGGATGTCGTAATCGCCAAGAATTATCTCAAGGAGAACGAAATGGAGGCAATGGGGCGCATTGTCAACTCTTTCCTTGACCTTGCCGAGGATATGGCGAAGCGTCATGTCCCCATGACTATGGAGGATTGGGCCAAGCGCATCGACAAGTTTCTTGACCTTACTGACCGGCCGATTCTCACCGATGCTGGTCATGTCAGTGCTGCAGAAGCTCAATTCCATGCAGAAACTGAGTTTGAGAAATACCGAGTCATTCAAGACAAGCTCTTCCGTTCTGACTTCGACCGATTCAACGACGACAATCTTCCGGCTCTGGATCTTCCGGTGGAATAAACATAACAACGACTGCCTTGACAGGGCGGTCGTTGCAGTTTCTGCGGTTTTGGAGTATGGGCTGAGGGGGTGCGCATTTCGAGCACTCCCTCGCCTAATGCTGAGGGAGGCTATTGGTTAGCCGGGGTTTGGTTTGGGGTATATAGTTCATAGACCCTTTGGAAGGGGTTAGTGATTCGCTAACCCTTTCGGAAGGGGTGTTCGTTTTTAGCACCCCTTTGTGGATTGAAGGGAGTCTGATTTTAAGATGGGTGGCGGAGGAGTTCAATTTGGGCTTTTTGGTGGCCGATTTGCTCTTGCTGGGAGAGGATGAAGTAGGAGGAGATGACGGCCATGAGGAAGATTGCCACGAAAATAAGGGCGAGGAGCCAAGACGGGAGGATGTTGAGACCGCGGATGAAGAGGCCGGTGTGGCGCGGTTTGAGCGATTCAATGTCGAGGGCGCGGCGATAGTCGGCACGGAAGGTCTGGAGCTCTGCGGTGAGCTTTTCGATGTGGGTATCGAAGGCTTTGTCGCGGGCTTCGAGGTCTTTGGGTCGTTCAAGCATGGCATTGTGTTTGACGCAAAAGTCGTGGTTATCGTCAGTGCGGAAGTCGGCAAGTTGCTGGCGCTCTTCCTCCAGAAATTCCAAGAGCTTGGGGCGGATAGAAGGTAGATAATTGGACATTACACGACTTACTTCCTCCACGCAGAGCTGGCCGATTGCCTTGTCGCGATAGAGATTCGTAACCATCTTTAGGTGTTGCTCCGGTGTCTTGGTGAGCCAGCGTGGCAGATCGGGATAGACTTGGAAGAGGTATTCTTCGTCGGACATAATGCCTTCGGGATTGTCATCCATGTCAATCGATACTTCATGTTTCTGATAGACGCATGAAGGGGTCATCGTTTCAGTGACCACTTCTGAAGAGGTGGTCACTGAATCAGGGTAAGAGGTTTCTTCGAGTTTTGCGACTCGTTCTTCAAGGGGATTGACGGCCTGGGCGACTGCATGGTTGACGTAGTCGGTGGTGGCCGGAATTAATTTTTTTGCCATAGTTATCTGCGGAATTTACGATATGATTTTGATTCTTGTTCTTGTTCGCGGGCGCGTTTGCGGAAGGTGTCGAGGCTGGTGTCGGTGCCTCCGAGCGAGGGGAATTGTGCCTCGTAGGGCTGGAGAATGAGGTCAAGGGCGACGCTGACAGGAATGAAAAACTCGTTGCCGGAGTCGTCATCGGAGGGGGTGGGCGTTTCGCCAACACCCTCGGAAAGGCTGAACGATTCGTTCACCCCTTTTGAAAGGGTGGGTGAAACGCCCCCTCTATTCCTTAATGCGCGAAGCTCCGGATTATCCGCCAGTCCCAGTCGATGCGGGCAGACATCCCATACCGACGGCAGGAGTTTGCGATTGATGTCAGGATTGTCGGCGCAGAGTTTGTCGAGAAATTTGTCGTAGCGGTGACTCGCCTCGGTCTCGGCTGCGACTTCAATTGTGCCGAATCGCTCGGCGAGTTTGCCGTAGGTGAACAGCGTCTTGTCGAGTTTCGAGCCGGTGATTCTGAACTCGCCCTTAGAATAGCTGACCCCTTGGATGACTCCGGTGCGTGAGATGGCTAATGACAATTTCACGCCATCACGTTTTAGAAGAGTTTCGAATGACCTCCAGTCGCTGGCCGACTCCAGAGCCTTGTGAGCGGCCATCAGTATCTCATGGCGATGCAGGGCATAACCGCATAGCCGGTCGGCGTTGATTCGTTTGCCGTCACGTTTGCCGAAGGTCAGTCCATACTTCTTCTTCAGTCGCTTGCAGATGGCCACGTTTCGCCAGAGGTCATTCTGTGTGTTGAGCAGCTTGCCGTCGTTGTCGACGAGGTTGACAATTAGATGCGCGTGGGGGTGGGCATGGTCGTTGTGGCGAACAAGCAGCCATTGCGTATTCGCATAGCCCATGGCCTCCATCCAATCCTTGGCGACGCGGAGCATGAGCTCGTCGCCCTCCTCGTTATTCGGAAACTTCGGCGCATCGTCGGGGTGAAACGAGATTGAAAAATGTCGCACCGGATTCGGTGCATCGGGTCGCATCGCGGCCTGAAGATTGAATGAATCGGCCACCGCTTGATTGGTGACGGTGCACACTCCCTGCGACCCGAGGATGCGGGCCGCAGTGTCGCGGTCATCTCGATTTGCGTAGTTGACGACCCCGATGAAATCGGAGCCGCTGGTGAAATTTACTATCATGACATTCGGATTTTGTTGATTAAACTTAGGACATCGTCGAGCTTGCGACGCACCTGCGTGGCGAGTCCCTGAAGGTTGTAACTGTTGGCCAGATGCATGGCCTGGTTGAGATTGTTGGCAATTCCGAAGAGCTGGCGAAGCTGTACCATCATCTCTGGCGAGATTCTTTCAGCCACGGTTTGCTCCATCGCGGCCTGATTGAGATAGGTCGCCAACGGCAATCCGGCACGGTCAGCTTGTGCCTTGACGAAGCTTAGTTCCGCATTGGTGAAGCGGACCATCGCCCGGTTTTTGAGCCGTTCCGACTCTTCTTTTGTGGGTCGGCCACCTTTATTCTTTGACATATATATTGATTTTGAAATGAGTGAAATAGGGAAGCCTTGGCTTTCCGTTATCCGCCAACAGCTCGCATCCTTGGATGTGGTTTGGCGGGGTTTTCAGCTGCTGAAAACATAACCTCGCTAACCCCTCCATTCATCCCTATGGGATTCACGGAGTGCGACGAAGCTGGCTAAGCAATTACCCGCAAGCGGGACCGTCGCGGGTTTGCTCCAATAGGAAGTCGGCGATGTCGAGCCCCCGGGCCCGTTGTTCATCTGTAGCTCGGTCGGTCAGCGTCGTCAGCACCTTGACCGACTTGCAAATGGGCCGGAGCATCTCGGCTTTCTTGTTCCATTCATCCTCGGCACCGAGGTCGGGCATTAGCATCACATCCCGGCCACGAAGCACTTGCGAAGCCTCGACGTTGAAGCATCCAGCTTTGCCGCCGGTGGCGATCCAGACAAATGAAGGGAAGAAATGAGCGCAGATGATAGCGGTTTTCTCGCTCTCAACGATGACTACTTTTGCCTTCGGATTTGTCAGTAATAGATGCTCACCGAAGAAACATTGACAGAGGTGGAAGTCGGGTAACTTCAGCAACGAATGTACCCATGACACATGAGCGCGTTGCGGATCTTTGATTCTGTGACCGTCCTCGTTGTAGTGCATGACCTTGCCCGCACGAACTAGGCCAGCCGAATCGATTTGCCAGAACACAGTCGCTCCCGGCCACTGGTTTGAATCAGGGCAGACGCATCTTAAATAAACTTAAC
>ULLK01004186.1_pt1 | contig 11075 bp, 8 predicted proteins | sample 1951411 | NCBI WGS metagenome assembly ULLK01 (sample SAMEA4835526, study PRJEB28245) | human gut metagenome | biome: gut microbiome; material: fecal sample | place: Denmark | collected 2008 | reverse complement strand
GAGCGTTTAGTCCAGCAAGGCACAGTAGCCCGTTATGCCGCTCTTGTGGTATCGGGCTATTTCAAAGTAGTCACACTTAATGATTCGGGAGATGAGTCAGTGGTAAATTTTGCCTTCCCGGGTCAGTTCATTACCGATTTTCATTCATCATTCCACGGAGAACCCTCCCAGATGTCAATCATCGCAGGCACTGATTGCGAGATACTACGAGTGTCATTAAAGACATTCAAGGAATGTCTTTCCCCTTCTTTGTCCGATGAATACAAATCGCTGTTTAATATGGTACTCATGCGGTTGCTTAATCTCTATCGCAAGTCGCCTCGTCAGCGTTATGTTGAATTGTGTGAACAATACCCCCAAATCGTCAAGACTGTCACATTGAAAGACCTGTCTTCTTTTCTATTGATTACACCTAATCATCTAAGCCGCATCAGACGGGAACTGGCCAAAAATCCAGATACTGATATCGAAAAATAAGGCGGTCTATACATTTGTTAAGACCGATCTTCTTATTTATGCCGAACTTTGCTAAAATTTTATGGTAAAGAATAGGCAAAACCGATTAATCACATTCGTGATATTTCTACTCACCATCTTTCATGTGGCGGGTCAAGTCACCGTAATCGGTACTGTCGTTGATATTGAGAGTAATGAACCTTTGGTCGGAGCATCCGTCATTATTAGAGGGTCAGATGGGAAAATAAAGAAATACGTTACCTCCAAAAACGATGGAGGATTTTCCATGTCTCTACCGTCAGTGGCTAACTGTAGGCTGGAGACGTCGATGATGGGGTTCGCCAAGAAAACTATACCACTTGACAGCGTGAGTTTCCCGTTGACCGTCCATATGGAACCGGGAACCACCTTACTCAAAGAGGTAACGGTCAAAGCTGACCGCATACGGGAACACGGTGACACCATTACTTATAATGTCGGCAGCTTCTCCCAGCAGCAGGATCGATCAATCGGTGATGTATTGCGGCGTATGCCCGGAATAGATGTCGCCAACAATGGCAGAATACAGTATCAGGGCGAGGACATCAACAAGTTCTACATCGAAGGCTCAGATCTTCTCGGAGGCAAATATGGCATAGCCACCAACGGCATAAGCCATGAGGATGTGGGCGCGGTCGAGGTCATGGAGAACCATCAGCCGATGCAGGTGCTATCTGGCATATCCTTTTCCGACAAGGCCGCTATCAACCTCAAACTGAAAAACAAGGCGAAAGCAACTTGGACTTTCCATGGAGATGCCGGAGGAGGTTGGTCGTGGCAGCCCGAAGGTGCAATATGGGACGGTGAACTGTTCGCTATGGCAGTGATGCCCGGATTCCAGAACATAACCACCCTGCGCACCAACAATACCGGCGAGAACCTTGCATCGTCAAGCACGGATTTCTTCGCCGACCGTCGGCAGACAGGACTCAGCCAATACATCGGAATCGGACTACCCGGAGTGCCGTCACTAAGTGATAAACGGACACTGTTCAACCGCTTCTTCCTGGTATCTACCAACAGTCTTTGGAAGTTGAAAAACGGCGAGTTTAAGGCCAATATCGACTATTCATTCAATCGCGTGACAGCCGACGCTTCTAACATCACCACTTATTTTCTTGACGATGGCAACCGCATAATCACCGAAAACCGGAGCGGCACGGAACACAGCCACTCCCTGAACGGCAAGTTCATCTATGAGCTTAACCAAAAGACGGCGTTTATCAACAACACGCTCCAGACAGACATAGACTGGAATGATGTAGGCATCACTACAACCGGGTCTCTACCCAACGGCCAGTCTGCAAAGCTGCCGTATTACTATGTCAGCAACAAGTTCAAGATGATACAGCGCTTCAAGGGAAAACATTTGGTGACATTTCAGAGCGTGAATGAATGGGAATCCCTGCCACAGACGCTGAATCTCGACATGAACAGTCAGCAGTTTCGTCAGCATATCTCCGACCATGCCTTCTATACGCATGAGAGCGCGGCTTACGCCTTCAACATTAAGGGAGTGACTCTGAGTCTTGAAGGTGGCATAAAGAGTTATCTCCGCTCTATGGACTCGCAACTGCCCAAATTGCCGGAGGAACTTCCTGGTCTGACTGAAAATGTAGTAAACACCAACTGTCTCACCGTATATGCCACTCCTAAGTTTGAATATTGGGTGTGCCGGGTGAATCTCTCGCTCAATTTGCCCATAAGTTATGCCCATTATAACTTCGACAAAGCGATTGCCAACCGCGACGAGGTATATTTCTCCCCGTCACTAAGTTTCAACTGGAAACCCAACAACCGCTTTTCAGGCACCTTGCGCGGCGGTCTTGGACGCTCACCGATGAATCTCAACCTTATTCACCCCGGACTCATAATGACCAACTACCGCACACTGAAATCCGGCGTGGATGACTTTTACAATTCTTCGTCTCAGAACGTGTCTGCAAGTATCAATTACAAACACACCCGCCACGGATTATTTGCCAATGGTATGGTAATGCAGTCGTGGACTCACGTACCATATACCATGGCACAGCAGCTTTATGGCGACTATGTCGGTTACAGCTATGCCAACGCCAAGAACGACGGTAAGACACTTATGGCGATGGGCAGCCTCGGCAAGACCCTCGACTTCATGCGCGGTAGCTGCAATGTGAACGGCTCCTTCAGCCGCAATGAATCGCATCTGCTTTCACAGCAGCAATCTGTCAATTCAGTCAGCACCGCTTGGAGTGTCGGAGGCAAAATCAACGGAAATCCATGCCGCTGGTTCAGCTTCGACTACCGGATAGACTTTTCCGACAGCCGCCTTACGATGAACGGCCTGAGCGAGTCATGGCTCTCGACGATGGAAAACGAACTGAGCCTGACATTCATTCCACACCGCAAATGGCAATGGACAGTCAGCGGCGAGCATTACCGCAACGAATTGACCGAACATAACTATAAGAACTTGGTGATGCTTGACACCAGACTAACCTTTCAGCTCAACAAGAAGATAGAGTTTGCCGCGTCGCTCACCAACATACTCAACAAACGAAGCTACAACTACACCACTTATTCGCAACTCTCATCCTTCGAGTCGCAGCGTCAACTCCGAGGCCGTCAGTTGCTTCTCTCACTAACCATTAGAAAATGAGCAGACTAATCACATTACTTCTTCTGTGTTTTACAGTAAGCACAGTTATCGCGCAGAAAAATGCGCAAATCAAAGTGGAGTACACCGAACGTTACAAAAACTGGACAGGTGCCAATAAGAAAGAAAAAATGATATTGTTGGCTAACGGTGATATTTCTCATTATTATAATCCGATGACTCTCGCTGTGGATTCAATGCTTTCAACCCCACAAGGAACTGTTCAGTTCAACAGTATGGTTGAAGCAGCAAATGCAGCAGGACAGAGACCGTCTTTGCTCCCTGGTTCAAGAATATACGTTGTTAAAAATTTTGGTGAAAGAAAAACAACGTATTATGGAGAAGCCGCTGGAGAACTGGGTCACTACGAAGAAAACATGGACGAACAAAACTGGGAAACCTCCGATTCTACACTAAATATCCTCGGATACGAATGTATATTGGCAGAAACCGACTATCATGGGCGGCACTGGAAAGTGTGGTTCACTCCGGAGATACCGATTCATGACGGTCCATGGAAATTGTGCGGATTGCCGGGTCTAATCCTTAAAGCTGATGCCGATGAAGGGAAATATCGCTTTGAGGCAACAGGAATAGAGGCTTCTAATAGACCTTTTCCAGAGAAAATGTATGGACACGAACTTTCAAATAGAGTGAAACGTAAGGATATGCTGGAATTGCAGTGGACCTTCTATAACAATTCCGGAGCGCAGATGAACGCAGAATTTGGCACCTCAATGCAAGAAGTCCAACTCCCGAAAGGCTTTGACTTGATTGAGACAGATTATAAATAGGACTATAATAAGTACTTCAGAAATATTACTGGTGCGATAAAATCGCGTTAGTTTAGAAATCATCAAATAAAGAGAGTCCTTTGACATTTTGATTTGAATTGGTTGACAAGTCTTGCTTGATTAGAAGTTGTCGTAACTCGACACGTTCCAAAGCAGAGATTCTGATCAGGGTCGCCACTTCGGTTATAGAATAGAGGCTTTTAAAATCGGCCTTTATTCGAGCGACTGTAAGATAGGCGAGGACAGCAGTCCAAAGATGGATTTTTACAGCATTCTCGGAAAATCCCCAAAGGGTCTTCACAACAATATTCTGTTTGATCCATTTGAAGAAAACTTCTATATCCCAGCGGTGACGATAGCGATTGGATATCTCCAAGGTGCTGATCTCAAAGTTGTTGGGTGTAAAATCCACAATCGTGTCATTGTCCGGGTCATATACCCGTACAAACCGCATGTCATCAGGATAGAGTTTGCTCGACTTATATCCGGTTACCCGAATCCGGGAGTCTTCTATGATGCCTGACTTTGCATCTGGAATTTCCATTTGCCCGATGGTCATGAACTTCATGTTCTCTTTCGGACGGGATACCCAGAATGCCTGAGACTGATGGAATCTGAACAAAGCCTTGAAATCAACATAAGCCTTGTCCATCACATAGAAGGCGAATGGTTCCGGCGAAAGCATGTCAAGTTCGTTGCTGTCATGCCATTTCCCGTCGGTGATATGGATGTTGGCCGGTATGCTTCCACGCAGATCAAGCAATGTGTGCATCTTTACAGCGCCTCTGCTGTATTTGCCCAATGCCCATGCCGCAAGTTTTATGCTGGTTGATATGGTTGTGGAGTCCAACGCATAGATTACGTTGTCTATGGTTATCTCAGACAGTTTAGCCTTGAATACATAGGTCTTACCAATCCTATGAGATAAATGCCCAAACCTTCAAAAATTCGATAGTCCCGACTTTCGTTAGCCCGCGACAAAGATGTGTGGTTGACTGTTTTCCGAAAACCGAGATAATATAGCATTTTTGAATGAGCCTCCAGACATAGACAGATGTCCCGTAGCGGATCACAGCCCGTCAGCTGTCCGAAGAGCAGATGAAGGAGGTGATTGTAACTGTTGGGATTCTTTACATGCCAATCTCCTTTATACAGTATACAGCCTTACATGCTTATCGAACTGGTAACGCGGTATAAATTCGATGACCTGAGAGAAAACATACTTACCCTGATTCATAATCTTGATGTTTGGGGACAACAAGACTAATAAATCAATTTCAAATCAAAAAATCAATGGTCTCTTGTATTTAACTAAATACTAATATTTTAATAACAGTGGTTAGATTTTTATCGCACCACTACTCTTTCAATTTTATGAATGCGTTTAGCGCTCTAATCGTAGATATTTACAGTTTAGACAACAGCTCCGTCCCGGTCATGACATCCATCTTTGAGAACGCAAACAGTTTCTTGCCGAGGTCTTTAAGCGAATGACCGATATGATAGACTTCCTCATCAATTATAAGAAAACGGTCGTGAGCCTTGTTGTAAGCGTGTAAGGTCACTCCGGGATACTGAGCGTTATGACGCTCGACATCCTGGCGGAGCTGCTGTGAAATTCTACCGTTGTAAATATCAACAGTCACCTCCGGTTCCCTTTTAGACAGTTGCACCAGCACCGAATCGTCAATGTAGCTGTCTATAACCACGATTCTATGTTTGGCTTTGCGAATCAAATCAGCAACGAAGACATACGCATCAAAAATCTGACCGTCGAAGAAAATGCCCTCTCTTATTTCATCATACCTATTTAGTCTATCCAGTATTGTGTCAACTTTTTCATCTGTTTTTAGTTGTTTCATTTCAAGACGGTCAAGTCTCTGAAAAAGAGAGCCATGTTTTTTGATGAAATTCCGCATTAGAGTAAATGCTCGCATAATCCGGATATTTACTTCTATGGCTCTTTCTGAACGCAGAACACTACTGAGCATTGCAACTCCATTTTCGGTAAAAGCGTATGGCATATACCTTGAACCACCTCTGCCTCCGTTTGAGGTCACAATTTGTGACCTCAAACATTCGTCCTTTGTAAGTTGGAACATAAAGTCCGCTGGGAACCGTTGGATATTGCGTTTAACTGCTTGGTTCAATACCTTAGTCTCAACTCTGTATAACTTTGCCAGATCACTGTCAAGCATGACCTGTTCGTCTCGTATAATATATATGAGAGATTCTATATTTATGGATAACAGCTGACTGTCATTTAAGCCATCGTGTTTTTGGAGGCTTTTAGACTGCTGTTTATCTTGAATTTTTTTGTTTTCTTGCGAAGATTCCATATGCAAAGTTACCTATTATTTATGAAATCGAGGCACGTATATGGCAAATAACTTCCAATCAGCCAGCACTTCATACCATACAAACAAATTCTGATCGTTTGTATGGCTGGTAATCAGTGTCGTATGCTAAATTTTGATACCTTTTTTTGACGACTGATGTTTGGGCGGGTCATATAAATAGAACGCTAAAACAAATGAAAGCATGAATATCAACTCAAAATTGAAAGTAATGGCAATCGTGGCTCTGATAGTAGCCGGTTGCACTCAGGCAGACGCTCGCCGTCTTCATCGTCATCACATTCATCACCCGGCGCGTGTCGTGGTCATCCCCACTCCGGTGCATCATCATGATGTTACTGAACACGTAAGCAACCGATTCAGCCAGAAAGAACGGTTGGCAATGGCTTTAGCCTATCTGAACAATAATCCACGGCTCTCCGTCAAGCAATATGCAAAAATAACATCGCTCAACAAGGATGCGGCAGAGGCAGAACTTGACGCCTTTGTTTTAGATAGAAATATTCCTATCCTGTCAATCGTTGAAGGTAAAAAGAAATTCTATATTATGTCTGGCGAAAGCTCATGATCGAAGATGCTGAATTAATCAATGCCCTCCGGCATGATCCCGAATCCGGTTTCCGTATACTCATGAAAGAAAAATGGGAGTCTGTTTATTGGCATATTCGGCGTCTGGTGATACATCATTCTGATGCGCAGGATGCTACACAGGAAACATTCATCAGGATATTTCGGTCAATCGATAATTTCAAGGGCGACAGTTCCCTTAATGTATGGATTTATCGTATTGCCACCAATGAAGCCCTCAGGCTGATTGGCAAACGACATGATAACATAATCTCCATTGACGACAACGAGTCATCGGAAGCGAGAACGATAGCAGATGAGGAATATGTCAATTATACTGATATGGAGGCTGTGAAACTGCAGAACGCGATCCTTTCGTTACCGACCAAACAGCAACTGACATTCAACCTGCGATATTACGACGAACTGGAATATGAAGAGATTGCCAACATAATCGGTTCAACTCCGTCAAGTGTCAAGGCAAGCTATCATATAGCCAAAGAGAAAATTATATAAACCAAATACAATAACAAACGCATTATGAAACAGTTATTCCGAATTATCATTATCGCCTTTATAGTAGCGGCGAGTGGAGCAACAGCAATAGCACAAGACAACGGCGGACAACGGCAGTCGCGTGAAGAACTGGCTACAAAGCAGGCTCAATACATCGCACGAGAGCTTGCGCTTGACGAATCGACGACTAACAAATATGTGGAAACATACTGTCAGTATCAGCGCGAAGTATGGGCACTTGGCTCACGTAAGGGGCTGACCACCGGGCAACGCCTTGAGCGTAGCCAGCAAATTCTTGACCTCCGCAAAAAATATTATCACATTTACAGCGGTTTTCTGACAGAACCACAGCTCGACAAGGCATATAAACTTGAAAAGAAACTGCTGGATAGAATGGGCAAAAGCAAAGGGAAAAGAAATAATCATAGAAATCGCAGATAGAGATATCTGGGTTTCGGAAAGATATCCCGGATCTGGATGCCGTTAATCGGAATCCTTTTCTGCATTGTCGATGGTAAGGGCGGTCGAGGGTAAATATCTGTGGAGATTTATCGCATCGGCTCTAAATCCGGATATTTTGACTTGAGAATGGCATAGTCCTGTTTATTAAACTGCGGTTTCAGGTGCTCTAAAACGTGTTTTTCGGTTTCCGGACTCCAATAGACTACAAGTTTGCTTTTTGTCCTCGTAATTGCCGTATAAAAGATATTATGGGTGATCATATCCTCCACATCACGCGTGATAACAATCTTTACCGACTGATACTCCAGCCCCTGGGCTTTATGGATGGATACAGCGTATGCTATCTGAAACGGAACTATACTGTCTGAAATGTCCACATCCGAATCGGTGTCTGCCTCTTCCTCCACATGGATTCTGATTATTGTACCCTTTCCGTCAGGTGTTGCGGATACGAATTCAATCTGGGTGTTTTCCAGATCGAATGAAGAGATCACTTTATCTATCTGCAAAGTGAAGCAGATTATTCGTTCCTCCTTTAGGATGTCTATGATGATTCCTTTTAGATTATTGTGCAAATGAGGAAGAAACCTATCAGATTCATTGAATAATATGGGATCTCCGATTTTAAAAGTGTGTATGCCCCATTGTACCGCCGGATGCGGGTTGTTGCGTTGGAGTATGCGATTGAGATTGTTGATGCCATACAATCCTCCGTAGTTCAGGCAAAGGATTATTTCGTCATCTTCATTTTTGGAAAATATCGTGTCGCTGAGGATCGAAGAATATCCTTTGCGGGCAATGTGTTCCAAAATGTCCGGAGAAAGGTTTCTGACTTTCTCCCACAAACTCAGCAAATCAGGGTCTGAAGTTCTGTAGGGTTGGGTAAGCTTGACCTTATAGCTCCCCTTGAAACAGGAGTCGGCCACGTTGAACCAGTTGCCGAAACGAATGGATTCGATCTGATACATATCTCCTACAAGGACAAGCAGCCGGAACCGGCTTCTGTTCAGAATTGCCAACATATCCTCATTGCTTACCGTGCTGCATTCATCGACAAATAATATGTCGCAGGATGTGGATCTCCGACATAAGTAGCTTGATATGGTCATGAAGGACGCATTCGCCGCGTTTACTTTACGGCGCAGATTCTCTACGGCAGGATTTGTATTCGCTATATAGAATTTGTCGTTTTCGGAGAATATATGCGACAAATAGTTGATGAATGTTGATTTGCCGGTTCCGGCGGCACCGTAGACAAATGCCACTCTGGAGTCGGAAAACAAGTTTTTCAAAGCATCGCTTTTTTCTTTGGAATCAATGCTTATGCCCGGCGCCTGCATCCACGCTTCCGCAACAGTGGAGTAGTCGGTAATTCCGCCGTTGGCCAGGCGTTTCAATGCCAGCAATATTTCGTGCACGTTTGATTCGTATTTTTGAATATAGGCAAATCCTTTGAAAAACTCAATTTTTGCATACGTGTGTTTGCGATACAGGCGATTGTTGTATGACGTCGCTAATGATTGCAGATTCTCAAAGCAATCCAACTCTTTATCCGGAGTGTAGAGGATGCCTTTCTGCTCGGCATTTACAATCAGGCGATGGGCAAGGAATTCCGGTTCATGTTCCGAAGCGGGAATGGAGGCAAGCAGGTCGACGTATTTGGGATTATGATTGAAAAGAGAAAAACTGAACGGTAGTCCATCAAAAGGTTTGCTTCTGATGTCGAGATGCAGTCCTGACAGCAGGTCGCATCTAACATCATTATATTGTTGCCGTATAACTTTATTGCTTACCCTATATAGCAGATAGCGAAGAATGTTGTGGCCCGGTTGTCGTTTTTGTATTATTCGTCGACACAACAGTAACAGTGTTGAAATATATGAGGTTCGGCTGCCTTGCTGTATGTGCGATATGGTATTATGGAATAGCTTGTCGTCCGAAGATACAATTTCATTCAATGAATAAGGATTCCGTTTAAGGAATTCCATAAGGTTTCGGTATTCTCTGGTTCTGCTGTCGGGGATGTCGAGCCCTACGATTTTCCCGAGGTTGCGTATCTCACATATCCTTATGGACGGCTCCCAGTCCACCACTACGGTTATGGGAATGTGCATTCCGGACAGGTTTATTTCTGCGATTGTGGTGCGTATGCGCAATGCATAATAAGGGGCCAATTCTTGGTCGGAGAACGCAATGATATGGTCGAATTTGCTTGATCTTTCGTTGGCCAGCGATAATGTCAACTCATAAAACAACGTGTCGTCCACTATGATTGGTCTGCATCGATAGATGTAGAACCGATTCTCTGATGTCGGAGCATTTGAAAGGTCTAAACGGGTTATGCAGTTTGAGATAGCCGCGTGATACTGCGTCAGTGAACGGTCGGTGTCAAGTGGAAATAATTCAAGGTTTTTAAGAATGCCGATTCCAAGATTTTCTTTTGCAAACTTACGGAGGCGCCATAAGTATACATAGTATTTGAGCATCAGTCGTTCGGAGCTCTCTTCGTCCAGTGTGTAGTGCGATGCCGAAATCTGCAACAGATTGTGGAAATCTCTGATATTTTTGTATCGGCCATTGGCTTTCACGAAATTGAGTCCATCCACAATCCGGTCGTATTCTTTATCTCTAAAGGTCTTATCTTTGCTATATGTCAGATATATTCTTAAGATTATGTGATCGACAAGATTGCGGAGTTGGCTTAAGATGTTTGTCGAGAGCAGACCGCGATCCAGGGCGTCTGTTTCATTAAGATTGCGGCATATGGCATTGTCGCAGTTTCCAATCATTCTATCACATGAGGCGATCAGACGGTCTTTGTGGTCAACATTCATCGGATGGTTTTATCGGTTTGTGTTTGGCTGTGAATGAAAAAAGGGCGCAGAACCGGGCGCGGCAGAAAAACAAAAGAGTCGGACCCGATTAAGAATGCCCAACTCCTTGTGTTATCTAAAGCATTGAAAGTGCTACCGCTTAATACTCATCCTCGTTGAAGAGGAAGTCTTCTTTGGAGGGGTAGTCGGGCCAGATGTCTTCGATGCATTCGTATGTTTCGCCTTCGTCTTCGATTTCCTGAAGGTTTTCGATCACTTCGAGTGGTGCGCCCGAGCGCATGGCGTAGTCGATGAGCTCTTCGCGTGTGGCAGGCCAAGGGGCGTCTTCAAGTTTTGATGCGAGTTCAAGTGTCCAGTACATGGTTTTTTCGTTTAGTCGTTTTTTTTGATTCCGTTTGTGTGAGGCCGTGGCGGG
>ULLK01012485.1_pt1 | contig 11127 bp, 10 predicted proteins | sample 1951411 | NCBI WGS metagenome assembly ULLK01 (sample SAMEA4835526, study PRJEB28245) | human gut metagenome | biome: gut microbiome; material: fecal sample | place: Denmark | collected 2008 | reverse complement strand
GCGATCCAGCCACAGCAGTAACCAGTGCTTATGCCGTATGGGCACATTGCGGATTTGTCCGCGTACACAATGTGCGTGCTAATGCAGAGGCAATTAAGATGGCAGAAGCAATCAGGGATGGAGGATTACATGGATAAGATTATCATAGAAAATCTTGAACTATTTGCAAATCATGGAGTGTTTCCGGAGGAGACAAAGCTTGGACAGAAGTTTCTAATCAATATGGAACTTTATTTACCAACCAGAAAAGCAGGATATTCGGATGATTTGACAGAATCGGTAAATTATGGAGAAGTCAGCCATTTTGTAACAGAATTTCTGACGACACATACCTATAAGCTGATTGAAGCTGCAGCAGAGCAGACAGCACGGGCAGTGTTATTGCATTTTCCGTTGATTCAGAAATTAAAATTTTCCATACATAAACCATGGGCACCGGTGGGACTGCCTTTATCAGATGTGGCAGTGGAAATAGAACGGGGCTGGCATAAGGTATATCTTGCCTTTGGTTCTAATATGGGCGACCGGAGAAAATATATTGAAGATGCCATTGAAGAACTGCGGAACTTAGAAGACTGCAAGGTCGGTCGTATATCCGATATTCTTGAGACAGAACCATACGGCGGCGTGGCGGAGGGCGCATTTTTCAATGGATGTCTGGAACTTCGAACCCTGTATACACCGAAAGAATTATTGGAGAAGCTTCATGCCATAGAAGCTCATGGCAACCGGGAGCGTAAGATGCGCTGGGGCTCAAGAACGATAGACCTTGATATTTTATTTTATGATGATGAAGTGATATCTACCCCGGAACTTACGATTCCGCATATTGATATGGCAAACCGCCTGTTTGTGTTAGAACCGCTGTGTGAAATCGCACCGTATCTCTGGCATCCGGTGTTAAAAAAGACGGTGCTTCAGATGAAACAGGAACTGAAGGGCAGAAAAGACATTGTTTTATTTGATTTGGATGGAACCATTACCAATTCCAAGGAAGGAATAACAAAGTGTGCCCAGTATGCCCTAAAGGCATATGGTATTGACGAACCGGATGCAGATAAGCTTGAATTCTTTATCGGACCGCCACTTAAAAATACTTTTATGGAACATTATGGCATGGATGAAGAGACCGCAGTAGCGGCAGTAGCCAAGTACCGGGAACGCTATCATCCAACAGGTATCTTTGAATGCAGCCTTTTTGATGGCGTTGAGGATGCTTTGAAATCTCTCAAGCGAAAAGGCTATCGTATCGGACTGGCATCCAGCAAGCCGGAAGAATCCTGCCGGCGTATTTTGGAGCATTTCCACATCCTCTCCTATTTTGATGAAGTGGTGGGAGCCACAATGGATGGCAGAATAGACAGCAAATATGAGGTGCTGCAGGAAACGATAAAGCGGATGCATATTTATGATACCACCGAAGCAGTATTGATTGGAGATACCAGATTTGATGTGTCAGGAGCCAAAGAAGCACATATGGACTGCATCGGTATCACTTATGGATTCGGAACGAAAGAAGAGTTGCAGGAGGCTGGTGCAAAAGCAATCTGTGACAGTATTGAGGAGGCGGCAGAATATATTGAAAGATTATAAGCTACTTCGCATCTGGGAAGTGATTTATCCCATTGGTATTTATTTTGTAGTAACCAACGTTGTGATGTTTGTGTTAAATCTCATGCATACAATGACCAATGAAAATTATATGATTTATCAGATTATTGCAACGGTGATAGCATTTCCCTTTATCTATGCTTTCTATCGGAAAGAAGATGGCGGGAAAATGGCAAATCTGCCACGAACCATTTTATTTGCAGCAGCCGCAGGCTTATTTGGCGTAGTGTTAAATAATCTTATCGGATATACCGGCTTAAAAGAAACATCGCAGAGCTATCAGGAAGTAAGTGCTGCTTTTTACGGCAGTACTCTGGCATTAGAAATCCTTGGAACCTGTATCATAATTCCGTTCTTAGAGGAACTTCTTTACCGTGGCATCGTTTACCAGCGTTTGAAAGCGTTTTTGGGAGTGAAGACGGCAATTGTATTATCGGCAGTAATATTTGGAGCCATGCATTTTAATCTGGTGCAGTTCCTATATGCCACAGCGGTAGGACTCTTTCTGGCAGTCATCATGGAGCAGGAAGGGCTTGGCGCAGCCATGGCAGCCCATATGGTAACGAATCTGGTATCGGTACTTCGAAGCGAGACAAAGCTGTTTCATTTCATGGATGCATCCATGACGGGAAGCGTCATATGCACCGTGGTGGAGAGCGTGCTGATAGTGGTGTTGCTTGTGCTGGCTTTCCGTGGTGGAAAAGAGAAGTAAAATCTGGTTAATTGAATAAATTGTAAAAATAAAAGGAATCTAATTTTGATAAAATTCCCCTTTGGTAGATAAGGTAAATGTTCTTAGTCTACTTAAGGGGAATTTTTTTGAAAAAATGGAGAGAAACTGGAAACATGAGAAGCTAAAAAGGTAGAAGGTATTCGCTGATAGATATGACAACTATCCTGGATTGCTTGTTGACAACTGTACCCTAATAGGGTATAGTATGGGTAGAAAAATTATTAGAACTGGAAGGTACACTATATTATGAAAGAAGATACAATACTGGTGGAAATAACAAAGATGAGAAAGGAAACTGGATTAAGTCAGAGCCGGTTTGCAGCATACTTTGGAATACCAACAAGAACGTATCAAAAATGGGAACAGAAAGAAAATACGCCAGCTCCATATATTCCGGAAATGATGAGTTATATACTTCATCTTGAGAAAAGAGTAAAGGAGTTGGAGGAGAGACTTTCTAAGTATGAAGAACCGGGGAAAGATGTTGCAGAGGTCCAATAGAATAGAAAAATTTGTGGATGATGTAAAAAGTATTACAAGATTGGATGATTTTGGAAAGTATTTAACTTTTTTATTGGAATTAAATATTTATACATTAAATGTGAACCGAAATTTTTTCGATATTTCGTTAATTCGGAAAGAGGATGGATGTTATTTATATTGCCCGATATTTAATAACGAAAAAGCATATCTTTCGGATACGCAAAACAAATATCCATTAGAAAAGAATATTAATACACTTATAGCCGAGGTATGTAATAAAATCTATTCAAGAATATGTGAAATAGATGAACATCAGAAAATAATACATCCAGAGTTTTGCTGGGATGATGTCAGAACAGAATGTTTTTAATGGCAAGGTATAAAAGGCATATATGTGAGTGCAACTAATTTTAGTTGCATCTGCTGTGAGCAGGGAGTATAATATAAAAGGAGAAGAAATTTATGAGCAGAAAGGATAAATTATTAGAGAAACTTTTGCAGAAGCCAAAAGATTTTACCTTTGATGAAATGGTATCATTACTTTCCTATTTGGGATATGAATTAAAACAGGGAGGCACTGGTTCAGGGGTAAAATTTATAAAGGATGGTTCTAATGAAGTGATAAATTTTCATAGACCTCATCCTAATGGGACATTAAAACGCTATATTTTAGACCAGGTGATTGAAAAACTAAGAAAGGATGGCGTATTATGAGTGACTTACTATCATACAAAAATTATAATGGTACAGTAGAGTTTTCGAAAGAAGATAATTGTTTATTTGGTAAAGTAATCGGTATTAAATCGCTGATTTCCTATGAAGGGGCATCCGTAAAGGAATTAGAGCAGGATTTCCATAATGCAGTGGATGAATATCTTGAGGATTGTAAGGAGAGAAATATTGAGCCAGAGCAACCTTATAAGGGGACTTTTAATGTAAGAATTAGTCCGGAATTGCATAGAACTATTGCAATCTATGCTATGGAGCATGGAAAAAGTTTAAATGCTGCGGTGGAAGAGGCAATCGACAATATGGTTAAGCTGTAGTGTTTGTTATATTATAATTGACAAAAAAGAAAAGCTGATGGGAGGAATCATTATGAAGAAAAGATTAGCGATGATTGTAACAATGTTGATGGTAACAGTAAGTATGGCAGCCTGCGGCGGGAAAAAAATACTACCGCTGATAAGGAATCTGTTATAAATACAGAAGCTACCGAAGAGGTGGCAGAGACAGAAGAGCCGGAAACGGAAGAATTGGAAGCAGCTACAGAGACAGAAGAGCCGGAAACAGAGGCAGTTGCAGAGCAGGAGACAACCGGAAAACTGGAGAGTAATACTTCCAGTGCAGAGAATACTGCAGCACAGCCTTCTGACAATAATACAAGCAAATCAAATAAGAGCAACAGCAATTCCGGTAATAAGGCAAGTGCAGGCAGCACTGCATCAGCCGGAACAACGACCAGTAATGCCGGTGGAACAACTGGAAACAGTAATAACACCAATACTTCTGACAATAGTGCAGCTCCGGCACATGTTCATACCTGGGTGCTGCATGAGGGCAGCGGTCATTATGAGACACAGGTTGTTAAAGAAGCCTGGGACGAGCCTATTTATGAGACAAGGGAAGTAACTCGTTGTAGCACATGCAACGTAGATATGTCTACATGGTCTGAGGAACAGATTTTTGAACATCTTGATGCGCATATATATGCAAACGAATCTAAAGGTGGGTATTATAGCACAGGTGAAAGAGTACAAATAGGAACACAACATCATGATGCAGAAACAAAGCAGGTATGGGTACAGGATGTGGCACCTTATGCACAGTGTAGCGGATGTGGAGAAATTGGACCAGTAGGTTCCGGCATATCCATTAATTAATGAAATAGATTTTGTATAAAGATGGTAAGAGAAGGATTCAAGGTGATTTTACTTTGAGTCCTTTTTTTATAGATATTTGTACCGAAATCCGGTACGTATAGCTTAGTGGAAGGGAGGATAGAAAACAAAATATAAAGGTAACTGGGAACTGATAATGCTATCGGTTCTTTTTTTGTGCGTGTAATGAGGAAAAGTCTGTACTTGTACAGGACTTTGACGAATACCGTAACATCTTGTGAAAAGTATTTTCACAAGGATATGCTTTCTTTTAGCAAATGGAAGGAGGAAAACAGAAAGTATGAAGAAATTTAGCGTAAAACAGAAGTTAAAAGCGTTCCTGGCTGCAGCATTATGTGTCTGTATGGCAGCCAGTCCGCTGACTGCTTTTGCAGAAAGTTTACCGGAGCAGGAAGAATCGATTCTTTCAGATAACTTTGATGAACTGGTACGCAAGGCGGAAGAAGAAAACAAAGAGCATGAAGCGGAGCAGATTGCTCTTAACAGTGCCGATGAGGGATTGGTAGTTAAAACTTATGCCTCTGGAAACTATGATTTTAATGTAGATTTAACCGTAGGAAAGACGATTAACTACAATGGTTATCAGACACACCAGTATAGTCTTTCGGATGGAACCGTAGTTTATTGCCTGGAACCAAGTAAAGCAAATCCAAGCAATGGACAATATACCGCTTCCGTATCCAATGATGCACTGCTTTCAGCAGTAGCCTACTATGGATATGGTGGACCGGGATATGAAAGTGATAAGGGTATGTATAACATGATGCAGGAGAATGTTCGTCCTTATGCTTATGTTATTACCCATATGGCTTTATCCTGGGTGTATGATGGCTGTAGTGATGATTCTGATACCTTTAAGGGGAATGCAGCTACCGCAGATGGTATTAAAAACATGGTAAATCTTATGGATATTGATGCTTATTTGCCTTTTCATCGAAATACAGATATATAATAAGGGCTGTTAGGGGCACTTGGAATTTCGTTTGATATACTGGCAACGCTGGCACAGGGATGTGCCGGCGAGGTGCATATGAACATGGATGTGAATTTGCACCGGTTGCCGGATAGGATAAAAAGTATATCGAAATTCCCAGTGCCCCTTACAGTCCTTATGTAATATCCGTATTCGATGAAAAGGCAGATACACTCAAAACCTTCCTAAGAAATTCCAGAATAACATAGAAACAATTCAGACACAATTTAAAATGGCAGGAAAATTCAAAAGGCTTATGAAAAAGTATTTTCAACAAATAACACGTTGAATTGTTTTGATAAGCCTTTTTTATATGCAAAAAACCGATAAATATAAATACAATAAAAGAATGTAAAATGAATTGTCTAATAATCAGACAATAGCAAGAAAAAAACTATTGCAAAGCATATTGCGCCGGGTGTAAACTTAGTTCAGAAAATAAAAGCACTTTAAAGCAGCAGAGTGCAGGTAACAAAGTAAGACAGAAAATAAAGAGAAAGCAGAAAGGGAACGATTATGACAGAACAGTGGAATGAAAGTACAGCAGTAGCACAGGGTATGTATAATCCGAATTTTGAACATGATAACTGCGGTATCGGAGCTGTGGTAAACATCAAAGGTATCAAATCCCATGCGACGGTAGAAAATGCTTTAAAAATCGTAGAGAACTTAAAGCACAGAGCTGGTAAGGATGCAGAAGGAAAAACCGGTGACGGTGTTGGTATTCTGCTTCAGGTATCACACAAATTTTTCTCCAAGGTAGCAAAGGAATCAGATATTGAACTTGGTGGAGAAAGAGATTACGGTGTCGGAATGTTTTTCTTCCCACAGGATGAGCTGAAACGGAATCAGGCAAAGAAAATGTTTGAGGTTATCGTGGAAAAGGAAGGAATGAAATTCTTAGGATGGAGAAAAGTTCCGACTGACCCGGACAAACTGGGACAGAAAGCAGTAGACTGTATGCCATATATCATGCAGGGATTTGTAAAACGTCCAGCTGAAGTAGCCAAGGGACTTGATTTTGACCGCCGGTTGTATGTGGCAAGACGGGTATTCGAGCAGTCCAATGATGACACTTATGTAGTATCCCTTTCCAGCCGAACCATCGTATATAAGGGAATGTTTTTAGTAGACCAGCTGCGTCAGTTCTTTGCAGACCTTCAGGACAAAGATTATGAATCTGCAATCGCAACCGTACATTCCAGATTCTCAACCAACACCAATCCAAGCTGGGAGAGAGCACATCCGAACCGTTTCATCGTACATAACGGAGAGATTAATACCATCAAAGGTAATGCAGATAAGATGCTTGCCCGTGAAGAGACCATGGAGTCCGAAGAACTGAAAGGGGAACTGCAGAAAGTCCTTCCGGTTATTAATTCCGAAGGTTCTGACTCAGCAATGTTAGATAATACCTTAGAGTTCTTAGTAATGAGTGGAATGGATTTACCACTGGCAGTTATGATTATGATTCCGGAGCCATGGGCAAATAACAATACCATGTCCCAGAAGAAGAAAGACTTCTATCAGTACTATGCAACCATGATGGAGCCGTGGGATGGACCAGCCTCCATTCTTTTCTCAGATGGAGATGTCATGGGAGCTGTTCTTGACCGTAATGGATTAAGACCTTCCAGATATTATATTACCGATGATGACCAGCTGATTCTTTCTTCCGAAGTCGGAGTACTTGATATTGATCCGACCAAGATTGTTGTAAAAGAAAGACTTCGTCCGGGTAAAATGCTCTTAGTAGATACCATCCAGGGAAGAGTCATCAATGATGATGAATTAAAAGAGTATTACGCAAGCAAACAGCCTTATGGTGAATGGCTTGACCGTAACCTGATTAAACTGGAGGATTTAAAGATTCCAAATCAGCGTGTTCCGGAATATACCAAAGAAGAGCGTCAGAGAATGCAGAAAGCATTCGGTTATACTTACGAATCACTGCGTGAAGCAATCCTTCCGATGGCATTAAACGGAGGAGAAGGAACTTCTGCAATGGGTATTGATACTCCGCTGGCAGCACTGGCAGGAGACCATCAGCCACTGTTTAATTATTTCAAACAGTTATTTGCACAGGTAACAAACCCGCCAATTGATTCCATTCGTGAGAAAGTGGTTACATCCACTACCGTATATATCGGAGAAGATGGTAACCTGCTGGAAGAAAAGGCGATTAACTGCCAGGTATTAAAGGTAGATAACCCGATTCTTACCAACACAGATTTGATGAAAATCAAAAATATGAAAGTAGAAGGCTTTAAGGTTGTGGTTCTTCCTACTACATATTATAAGAATACAAGCCTGGAAAAAGCATTGGATCATCTGTTTGTAGAAGCAGACCGTGCATACCGTGACGGTGCAAATATCCTGATTCTTTCCGACCGTGGCATTGATGAGAACCATGTGGCAATCCCATCCCTTCTGGCAGTATCCGGTTTGCAGCAGCATCTGGTAAAGACCAAGAAGAGAACTGCAGTTGCCATGATTCTGGAATCCGGTGAACCAAGAGAAGTACATCATTTTGCAACATTGCTTGGTTATGGTGCCTGTGCAATCAACCCATATCTGGCACAGGATACCGTAAAGCAGTTAGTAGACGAGCATATGTTAGACAAGGATTACTATGCAGCAATCCATGATTACAATCAGGCAATTATCAGTGGTATCGTAAAAATTGCTTCCAAAATGGGTATTTCAACCATTCAGTCTTATCAGGGTTCTAAGATTTTTGAGGCAATTGGTATTGACTCCGCAGTAATTGATAAATATTTCACAAATACCGTAAGCCGTATCGGTGGAATTACACTGGAAGACATTGCAAAAGATGTAGATACTCTGCATTCTGCAGCCTATGATCCATTGGGATTAGAGACAGACCTTACTTTAGACAGCAAGGGACGTCACAAGATGAGAAGTGGCGCAGATGTTCACCTTTATAATCCGGCAACCATCCACCTTTTACAGGAATCAACCAAACGTGGAGATTACAACCTTTTCAAACAGTACACAGACCTTGTGAACAGTGAAGAACGTGATGCAAATATTCGTGGACTGATGGATTTCAATTTCCCGAAAAAAGGTGTTCCGATTGAAGAAGTAGAAAGCGTAGATTCTATTGTAACAAGATTTAAAACAGGTGCGATGTCCTATGGTTCTATTTCCAAGGAAGCCCATGAAACACTGGCAATTGCCATGAACCATTTACATGGTAAATCCAATACCGGTGAGGGTGGAGAAGATCCGGACCGTATCGCAAGTAAACATACAAGCTTAGACAGATGTTCTGCAATCAAGCAGGTAGCGTCCGGCCGGTTTGGTGTAACCAGCCGTTACTTAGTCAGTGCAGAAGAGATTCAGATTAAGATGGCACAGGGTGCAAAACCTGGTGAAGGTGGACACCTTCCGGGCAAGAAAGTTTATCCTTGGATTGCAAAGACAAGACTTTCCACACCGGGTGTATCCTTAATTTCACCGCCACCTCATCATGATATCTACTCCATCGAGGATTTGGAGCAGTTAATTTACGATTTGAAGAATGCCAACCGTGATGCAAGAATTTCCGTAAAACTGGTATCAGAAGCAGGTGTGGGTACAGTCGCAGCCGGTGTTGCCAAAGCAGGAGCGCAGGTAGTATTGATTTCTGGATATGACGGTGGTACCGGTGCAGCACCAAGCAGTTCTATCCATAATGCAGGACTTCCTTGGGAACTTGGACTTGCAGAGACACACCAGACTCTGATTATGAACGGACTTCGTAATAAGGTAAGAATCGAGACAGACGGTAAGCTGATGAGCGGCCGTGATGTAGCAATTGCTGCATTGCTTGGAGCAGAAGAGTACGGATTTGCAACTGCACCGCTGGTAACCATGGGATGCGTGATGATGCGTGTATGTAATCTGGATACCTGCCCTGCCGGAATCGCAACACAGAATCCGGAGCTTCGGAAACGTTTCGCGGGAAAACCGGAATATGTAGAAAACTTCATGCGGTTTATTGCAGAAGAATTAAGAGAAATCATGGCGAAGTTAGGCTGCCGTACCATTGATGAAATGGTAGGAAGAAGTGACCTTCTCCGGGTAAGAGAGGATTTGACAGACCGGGAAAAAGAAATCGACCTTTCCAAGATTTTGAATAACCCGTTTGCAGGACCAAAGGAGAAAGTTACATTTGATCCAAAACATGTATACGATTTCGAACTGGAGAAGACCAAGGACGAAACTGTACTGTTAAAACAGCTTTCTTCTGCACTGGATAAGAAACAGAAGAGAAGCATTGATGTGGAAGTAAGCAATACAGACCGTTCCTTTGGTACCATCTTTGGTTCCGAGATTACAAAGAAATATGACGATACTTTAGAGGAAGATACCTTTATCGTAAAATGTACCGGTGCCGGCGGACAGAGCTTTGGCGCATTCATTCCAAAGGGACTTACCTTAGAACTGGTAGGAGATTCCAACGATTACTTCGGAAAAGGACTTTCCGGTGGAAAACTGGTTGTCTACGCTCCGGCAGGTGTGAAATATAAGAAGGATGAAAATATCATCATCGGTAACGTAGCACTTTACGGTGCAACCAGTGGTAAAGCATTTATCAGTGGTGTGGCAGGAGAACGTTTCTGCGTACGAAATTCCGGAGCTTCTGCAGTAGTAGAAGGTGTCGGTGACCATGGATGTGAATACATGACCGGTGGACGTGTGGTTATCCTTGGTAAGACTGGTAAAAACTTTGCAGCCGGAATGAGTGGTGGTATCGCTTATGTATTAGATGAGGACAACGACCTTTATACCAGAATCAATAAGGAAATGGTATTCTCAGAAGAAGTCGGAAACAAATATGATGTTATGGAATTAAAAGATATGATTAAAGAACACGTAGCTTTGACCAATTCTGAAAAGGGAAAAGAAATCTTAGATAACTTCAGTGAGTATCTGCCGAAGTTCAAGAAAGTAATTCCATACGATTATAACCGTATGTTAATGGCAATTGTTCAGATGGAAGAAAAAGGATTGTCTTCCGAACAGGCACAGATTGAAGCATTTTATGCGAATACAAGAAATTAAGGAGGGGACGCAAAATGGGAAAACCAACAGGATTTATGGAATATGACAGAGAGAATGCAGCAGCGGTTGCACCAAAGGAGCGTATCAGGAACTTTAACGAGTTCCATACCCCTCTCTCAAAAGAGAAACAAAGAGTACAGGCAGCACGTTGTATGAACTGCGGCGTGCCGTTCTGCCAGGCTGGTATGAATATCATGGGAATGACCAGCGGATGTCCGCTGCATAATCTGGTACCGGAGTGGAATGACCTTTTGTATACCAACAACTGGGAGCAGGCATATAACCGTCTGACCAAGACCAACAACTTCCCGGAATTTACCTCAAGAGTATGTCCGGCACTTTGTGAAGCAGCCTGT
>ULLK01005970.1_pt1 | contig 11194 bp, 11 predicted proteins | sample 1951411 | NCBI WGS metagenome assembly ULLK01 (sample SAMEA4835526, study PRJEB28245) | human gut metagenome | biome: gut microbiome; material: fecal sample | place: Denmark | collected 2008 | reverse complement strand
GCTTCAATACGCTATCGCGGACGACTGTACGTCTGCATAGTCCGTTTCGAATAAAAAACCACCCATATATTCATCGAAGCCATAACCTTCATAGTATAGTGAGTCAAGACACTCTTCGTAACGTTTGCTGAACCTCCTGAACCCGTCAATCGGCTTCATGAAGTCCTTGATTCTGTCGATAGCATCAGAATCGCCAATGTCAACGATGAGTTCCTTTGTTACAAGACTCAGTTTCAACATAGCCGGTCCGACTGAATCATATTGCAGCATGTTGTCCGTCCCGACGCAGACTGTATCGAGATACCATCCACCCCACATCGAGACATCCCCGCTATATCCGAATGCATGGCCTTTAGCATACATTATTGTGTCTATCCACAATACAGCATCGACCTCCGGCTCTATCGGATCTGCAGGAGGTACATATGTTTTTGACTGCTTATCAGCTGTGTCACCCGGCAATAGGCCGGAGAGAGAAAAATCAAGACCCATTCCATATACTATCATATAAACAGCTATGAATAATACTGATCCTGCTATTATGGTAAGAAGATGTCTCATTTCCCAAATATTTTTCTGATTATTGAAATCAGTTCCTTTCGATTGTTATACAAAATGATTGTGATTAGAGCAAACCAGAACAATTCCATGTCGCTTGTCTATTCCCTTAATAATCCTGATGCCCGTTTCAGACAATGCGCCGCCTTGTCTTCGGCATTTGCGGCATACCTTAGTTGTGTCTTATAATCATCCATCGCCTTTGCTGCCTTTTTCTGATAATCCTTAGCCCGGCTTGTTTTACCTTTGCGGGTGTAGTAGGCGGCTTCCCGCGTATATCCCTCAGCTTTCTTCAGATAATACTTAGCCTCGCGGCAATAGCTGTCGGCCTTCTTCTGATAGTATTCGGCCTCACGGACATATCTGTCCGCATTGTCCGCGTAAGCGCAGGTTAAGCAGCCTGTTATAGCTATTATGATTACAAACAGAATGTAGCGCATTTTAGAGTGCAGTTAGATTCATATTTGGACAATGATTTTTATTTCACTTCTCCGGCAATTATTCCTATTCGATACAAATCCTCATCATTCATGTTAACCCAATCAGATGATGGATCCAGAGTGCAATAGTGATATAGCCAACCAGCGGCTTTCTTGGACAAAAGAGCATGTTCATCCGCTTTTAGGAGATACTCTACAGCTTTCTTGCGGTCGTCTAAATCCCTCTCAGTCGCATCATCCGCATAACCGGCAGCATTATCAGCCTTTATAGTGTCTTCGTATTTCCTCACGCCAATTTCAGAATAAAGAAAAGGGATTTTATCAAGTATCAGAGGTTTTATCCACGAGACATCAATATCGGTCGTGTCTTTCAGTTCACACACGGTGTGACCGGCTGCTGCAAATAGACACGCATCCGCGTCTGCTCCGGGACTGGCGAGAAATTCAACCACCACACTCTTTTTTATTCCATCATTTTTTCTTGAAATATATTCCCTTAGAATATCTGCAGAATGGTAACCCAATCCATTAAGAGTGTCAATGGCACATACGATTCTGTCATAATCCTTGTTTTCAATATAATCTACCACGCGGGTGAATACCGACAATGGATCGTCCTCATTCTTTTGTCTAAAAGAGTCAATGAATTCGCCGATATCTTTTCCTGCAAAGTCATAGGCCATTATTGCGTTGATGAAACTTCTCGTCACGCCGCCTTTGCCATAACGATAGCAGTCGCCCAAAGCCTCGAATGCCCAAGGCTCTCCATACCGGGTATGCTCCATGAGATAAGGAATTGAGTCAAGCCAGTTGGAATTATACTCGTATATTCTGAGACCGTCCGGCACCGTCACCTCAAAAGATTCTCCGGTATCGGAATTGCGGATGGTCATCTTTTTATCGGCAAAGACAGACAGCGAGAATGCCATTAAACAAATGGCTAGGGTATATTTGATTGATTTCATATTTGTCTGATTTTGGAATTATGTGTGTTTCTCACAGCACAGATTAAGACTTGATTTCCTTCGCTCTTCTCTCTGCATTGGGTCTCTGTTTTTCAAGCTCTTTCCATGACTTTGCTTGAAAAGGTACAACAACCCGGGCATGGGTGTCGATAAATCCATAGAGAACCGATTCATCATTATCCTCCATGCCGTAGCCATCTTCATCCATGAAATAACGGCCATCTGGGTATAGTGTCCAAGTAACAAGGGCGACACCGTTCTTGAACGTCTCTACAGCGAATCGTTGATAGTATGCTGAGAATCGATAGGCGTTTGAATTGTTTTCGAGTGTTTCAACACCGTTCCAGTCCACATCCTCTTTTGAGATAAAAGGAAGTGTCAAATCTTGATTCATCATAACGTATGCCTCCTTTGACTTGTGGTTGACAAGGAATCGTTCTCTCCAGTAGCCGTCAATAACTTCCTCTACGATTTCCATCTTGTCACCCCAATCTTTCATCCTTGAATAAGGGCGGCTGTCATATTTGGGCTTTAGTAGTTCCTGATATAATTCTTTTGCTGTCATATCAATGTTTTTCAGTTAGTCATCGTCCTTGAAATAATCTTCCATGAGCTTGCCTTTGGGTAAATTCAGGGACAGCCTGTCGAAGAATATACTCCTTGATTTGCTCTCCTTGGTAAACATGGCGTGGGTGCCTTCTGAGGAAGCCTTAAACTTCAGCGTATTGGTTATGGAGATTGTAGCGGCTACTTTTTCCACGTCCTGATTCGCCCCGATATATGTGAACACCCAGCCTTTGCTTTTGAGTGACTCGACGAGACTTTTTATAGCCTTGCCGTCATATTCCCGTGAGGCGTTCTCATATCCGTCGGTTATTACTGTGACAAGAACGGCATCATTGTCAGCCACGTTCTTGCTCAATCTTGTAAGAGCGTTGCCCATAGCATCATAAAGCGGAGTGCAACAGGCCGGCTGATACTGCTCACCGGTCAGTTCCTCAACCTTATCGGCCTCTACGTTTTCGTATATGGTCTTGACTGAATCGGAATTGAACGACACCAGAGTCAGATAATGCTCCTGATCCTCATGTTTCTTCTGAGCGGCACGTATGGTCTGTACTGTTTCATTCACACCGTCGATTGCCTGTTTCTCGATGCTGCTCATCGAGCCACTCTCATCAAGAATGATAAGATTGAATACTCTTTGTTTCATCACATTGGATTCTTATTTGTTGATTTTATCCCCTTTTGCATCAACCATTATACATTCGGAGGTATCAGGAATATGACACTGATATACACCGGGGGCAACGACTTCAATATCTGAATATATAGGAGCCGTGACCGGGACACCGTTTTTCGTCATCAGTCCATAGAAGTTGTTTGCCGAATATTTCAACATATCGTCAACAGCCTGCTTCTGATTCCCTTCTTTGTCAAATTCCTTTGTATAGTATGCCAGATGGCTTACCTCATCAAAGACAAACTCATCAAGAAGCGAGCCGTCATAGTCATAGCGGCTTTGTAAATTGTCCGCCTTTGCAACTGTGATGCCGTTATCCATATGGATCCATACGTTTTTATAATCCATGGGGATTACAAACTGTCCTTCTGTGCCGAAGACTCCCCATTTGTTGTTATCCATAGCATACCACATATTTCTGGGTCCGATATGTATGTCTTCATGTTCCGGAAGCAAAGTCCATTCTCCTTTTCTGTCCAGAAGACCGTATTTCCCATTAATGGGAATAGCCACATAGTTGCCATGATACACATAACTGTCATAGCCAAATTTCCTTGCAAACTTACGGTTATGAATTGGTTTCCCGGAGTGGTCGATAAAGAAAACGGAGTCCCCCTCGCACACACCGGCGACACTATCCGTAAACGACCACGCTGCATCATACTTGAACGGAATGACTGTCTCTGCCGTATAACGGTTGACAAATCCGCGTTTACCGTCTTTAGCGACAATAATCAGGCTGTCGCCATCTTCAGGTATGGCAATCCAGTCAATGTCTTTGATTACCTTATTTTTGGTACGGGAATCATAGATATATGATTCCCCCTCGTTGTAACCGTTGTTTCGGTATTTGAAGTTAGGACTTATACGCGAGTCATATGAAAAGCGATATGATTTATCTCTCATAAACTCGTCATAAAAGGCATAGCCTAACATACATGTGAACGCAACTACGCATACAGTGATAGTTGCCCAGATGACACGCCAGAAGGGTGTCTTGTTCTTCCATGAGAAGATGTTACGGATGAATTGCCAGATGCCTCCGAAGAATACGGAGAGCCACATTCCAAAAGTGATTTTCTTTTTCATTGCTATTGATGTTGGTTTGCAGTAAAGAGGAAGACTCGATTGGAGAATCTATCATCGAATGCTGATTTATCCGCAAAAAAATGATGTTTGAGCATGAAACGGTCTGACTCTTCTTAATTTACAAAGTGCTAATCTCAAATATTTTTTGTAACTTTGCACATTAAAAACAAATAACAACAATCTTAATGTTAACACCGGATATCATGCATAATGCAGACATGATAATAATGTCAGCGATAGAGAACTGCGATTGTTCAGGCGCAGAATCGTTTGCAGGGTATCTGAAGAACGATGCAGGCAACTTTCCAGCATGGCTTTCATTGACCGGTAATGATTGGTCTGTATTTGGCAATCTTGCTTTATGCAGTATTATAATTGGGATTGTCTTTGCCATAGTATTGGCTTGTATCAGATTTGGAGCCAAACATCTTTCGACTAAATTTAGGGATGTAAGTTTAAAATGGTGCTTCTTCTTTGTATGGATATATGGCTTCGTTGTTTATGATGTCGGTATGTGCACGGGGCAATTCATTTCGCTTATTACAAACGCACCGATGGCCATACTGTATGCCTTCAAGATTTTCCTTTTCGATAGCGATATAAGCGAAATTCATGAGGTTTTCCATAAAAGCTGGATATATTCTCTGAACTTTGCTCTCGCACACTTCTTTGCGGCAATAATCAGCACATTGTTCATAATCAAATATTTTGGCTATAATATTTTGGCCAAGTTCAGGATGTGGCTGAAATCCGTAAATTTTATGCGAAATGTCAGTGAGACATTTGTATTCTGGGGATTCAATGAGTCGGCTATCCATCTTATTGAAAGCATCAAAATGAAAAAATCCGACTCATCGGATTATAGGATTGTAATTGTGCGAACCGGTAAAGATGATGATGAGGCTCTGGAAGAGCGCACGGGATTTGCCAGGATTTTTGATTTTCTTGCCATGCCCACTTCCGAACTTGAAAAACTTCAAAAACTCGGATGCCTCACCACCGGATCTTATACAAATTTGTCGGGCATAAATGCTGTCAGTGACAATGAGGATATTATAGGTAAAGATCTAAGATTGAAATCTCTAAAGAGACTGTTACGTAAGCGAACCTGTGATAAAATCCATCTTCTATTCCTTAATGACGATGAAAAGGATAATTTACACGATGTTGCGCTTTTGCTAAACGACTCTACTATAAAAGACTTTGTAAAAGAAGATTCCGCACAAAAACGTGAAGTGATATTCTATTGCCTTGCTCGGTTCAATAGCGTCCATCGGGTTATAGAAGACCAGAATCCATCAAATCAAATCAAGGTAAAGGTTATAGATTCATCCCATATCAATGTGGAAATGCTGAAAGAGAGACCGGAACTTCTTCCTGTCAATTATGTGACTGTTGAGGATGATGCCACGGTATCGTCATCTTTCAATGCCTTGGTGGTTGGATTCAGCGAGGTCGGACAGGATGCTGTCAGATTTCTATATGAGTTTGGTGCATTTGTAAAGAAGGGGAGCACTAATGATATTGCTGTACGTTCTGATTTTCATCTTGATGTAGTGGATAAGAACATGTCTGATCATGCCGGTGTTTTTGTTGCCAATGCTCCCGCTATCAAGCCATCCATGTCATTTGTCAATAATGGTGAGAACCCTAATGCTTCAATAGCACTGCATCAGATGGACTGTCGCAGTGTACAGTTTTATGAGAAACTGACCAATGAATGGATTCAGAATCTTAACTATGTTGTAATAGCAACTGAAGACGATGAACTTAACCTTTCCATAGGTGTCAGGATTTTCAAAGTTGCCGCTAGATATCGTAAAGATATGGAGAATCTATGTATTCTTGTGCGTGCCCATAATGATGACGATTATCATATTCGTCTCATAGCGGAGCACTATAACAGACTATGGGTGGCTTATGAAAAAGCACCCATAGACAGCAAAGGGAAGCGAATACATCAAGCGAAAATTAAAAAGGATAGTCCTTTGGAGAAATCGATAATACAGGTATTCGGTCTTGATAAAGAGACTTTTACTTATGACAATATCATTGCTGATGAATTAGAGCAAAAGGCTCGTAAATATGCCGATAGATATGTAAGGACAACAGAACCAAACAAAAAAATAGATAAAACTGCCTATGATGACTTCTTTGAGGACACCATGCAACTCAAAGGTGAATGGATTGGGTACTATCCCACTTATTATGGTATGATGTTACTAAGACGTACTCAATCGCAAGATATGGCAAACAGTTTGCATGAAGAGACGAAAAGAATCCTGATAGCCCAGGCCCTTAAAAGAAGCCACCTCGAGAAATTCGAGTTCACGAAGTTGACAAGAGCCCCCTACACCACAAAATATATATGGCCACGTGGGGATGAAGAAATTGAACAAATCAATAGAATCGCAATCGTAATTGCACAGACAGAACACCTGAGATGGAATGCTTCTCATGAAATTTTAGGATATACCTATGACGATGAAAAGGATGAGGTGAGATGCAAACATGATTGCCTTAAGGATTGGGTAGATCTCGAAGAGCACGTCCGCAGCTACGATTGCAATGTCTCGGATTTCATATTAGGCATCAAATTCATTCATGACTGATCAAGAGATTATCAATGGACTGATTGAGCGTGACAACCGCATTACGGAACAATTCTTTTATGTCAAATGCCGTCCGCTCCTGACTGCGATTATGCGTCTAGTTTTTAGCTATCCTGTCGACTATGACGAGATGGTCAGCGAGTTGTATAATTATCTGATGGCAGATGACTGTCTTAAACTTCGACAATTCCAATATCGAAGTTCTGTTTACCAATGGATGAAAGTCGTAGCAATACGTTTCTTTATCCGTCATCGTAACGCAATGATAGAAAATACGTCAAAAGAGTCTCCTTATGAACGTGAGACAAATGATGAAGTCATTGATACTGTGAATATAATCAGCGACAAAATTGATGTCGAGAAATTACTTCAACTCATGGAAAACCAGCGATATGCTGATGCAATTCGGAATCTGGTACTTGACGATATGGAACCGGAACGATACGCATTGGAAATCGGCGTGACAGTTGATAATCTTTACAATATAAAAAAACGTGCAATGACTGCTCTCACACGCATTGCCATTAAATATTACGGCTATGGACGATAATCATAACAGCATATCAGACGAACTTCTCGCTGCATTTCTTGATGGCAATGTCAATGCTGCTGAGACCAATCAGCTCCTGTCTGCCATTGGCTCAGACAAAGAATTGGCGGAGATTGTGTTGCTCTCCGATGCTATTGATGCAGAGACACAAAATGAAGAACGCCAAATCATTCCTATGTGGGCACTTGCGGCTGCAAATCCTAATAATTTGTGCTCATTCGAGTGCGAGGCTTTCATACTTCAGCATCTTGATTATGACATTGACCATTGGACTCTCCTTGAAACCGCTAAAGCAAACAATTGGGTCCGCGAAGAAGGAACTCCATTACATCATGTCGGCCGATTGCTCGAACTGAAAGGTCTGCACGTAGAACGTAAATATGACGCTACTCTTAAAGACCTTGAAAAAGCCCTGGAAAACTTCAAAGAAGTTATAGTAATAGTTGATAGGAATATTTTAGGTGAGCCCGAGGATTGTCAGAATCCACGTTTTCATGCAATTTATGTCACAAGCGTTGAGGAAGACGGTGCGGTCATGTATCTTAATCTTGATACAATGCTTGAAGATATTGTAAATAAGGATGTATTTCAAAAGGCGTGGAAGTGCTCCGGCTACTACATGGTGTCAGCGATAAAATCGTTCACTGGATATAATCCACAACCCATTAATGTTGAAGATATATCTCTCGACGCCAATTTGGAGGATTTGACCGAAGCAATAGCTGAAAATGCTCACGACATATGGGCTCGCGCCCGTATGGACGAAGGCTGGACTTATGGACCTGTACGCAATGATGTAAAAAAACAGCATCCGGACCTCGTCCCTTATGCCCAACTTCCCGACAGCGAAAAAGAATACGACCGCATAATGGCGATGAACACCCTCCGCCTTGTTCACCGCCTCGGTTTCGACATTGTAAACTATAACCAAGACTAATATCATGGCAAAATACGATGTTTTTATAAGTTATCGACGTGAAGGAGGATACGATACCGCTAAACATCTCTATGATTTGCTGACAAGGGATGGGTATCGAGTAAGTTTTGATATTGATACATTAAGAAATGGTGACTTCGACAAGTCCCTACTTAATCGCATAGATGAATGTAAGGATTTCATTCTCATTATTGACCCACATGCCTTTGACAGGACATTAAACCCTAATTTTAATCCTCAAAATGACTGGTTGCGTCAAGAACTCGCATACGCCTTGAAAAAAAAGAAAAACATCATCCCCATTTTTCTAAATGGGGTAATTGGATTCCCGAGCAATCTTCCGTCAGACATAAAGGGCGTATCAAAGAAAAACGGGCCTGAATATAATCGCTACTATTTCAATGATTTTTACAATCGTCTAAAGAAGGATTTCTTGATAAGCAAGAAGTCCATATCTAACAAGAGTACTCTATTTATAGGAGTTGTTCTCACTATTATTCTTTGCTCAGGTGTATTCATTTACACTAAAACTTCTAAAGATAATGCAATCACAACCTTATCCGAAAATACGATTGATGGTCATGGATATATAGATTTAGGTTTGAGCGTAAAATGGGCAAGCACAAACCTCGGAGCATCTAAAAATTACGAATTGGGCGACTGTTACGGGTGGGGAAGCTTAGAAAAATTTACGACCGAAGAGTGTTCAAAACATACTTATCACAAGATGTATAATATCATTTCTGGATATCGAGATAGAGATGTTGCAGCAAAAGAATGGGGAGTATCTTGGCGAATACCTACAAGAAATGAATGTGAAGAATTACTCACCGAATGTGAATGGATATGGACAAATATAAATAATGTAAACGGGTACAAGATAGTTGGCCCTAACAAAAATTGGATATTTTTGCCTGCGACTGGAATGGTTGGAGAAAGTCTACAAGATATAGCACTCCCAGGTATGTATGGAGGCTATTGGACAGGTTTGGCAGAGGATAATAACAGAGCATTCGAACTTTCTTTTGGCGGAGGTGGTGGTGCTATATTCGGAGATGGAATGCATGATATTGGTGTAGATGAGAGGTACGCGGGCAGATATATTCGCCCTGTCTCCGATAATTAATCGTAACGTTCAGACATTATACAGATAAAGAATAAGTAATAATGGATACTCTACATAATAAAGGTATATGGGTCTTCCTTTCGCACTCCAACGAGGATTATGAAAAAGTTAGGAAAGTCCGTAATCTGTTAGAGGAACAAGAACTTCGCCCAATCATGTTCTTCTTGAAATGTCTGAATGATGATGATGAGATAGATGAACTTATTAAACGAGAAATAGATTGTCGGACCCGTTTTATACTTTGTGATAGTGAGAATGCGCGAAAATCCAAATGGGTACAACGAGAAATCGAATATATTAAAAGTCAGCAGAAACCTTACGAGATAATTAATCTCTCAAAGAATGAAAATGAAATATTAGAGCAATTAAAAGAAGTTCGACGCAGATCGAAGTTGTTCATTTCTTATGCAAGGAAAGACCAGGCCTTAGCCTCACACATCTATAATCGCTTGTCAAAATATGATTATGACGTATTTATAGACTATAATAATATTCTATCTGTAGAGTCATTCGCGACAAGAATTAAAGATGAAATTGAATCTACTATAAAAACTGGGTGTGTCATTGCTTTGCTCACTAACCATGGATTACAATCTGAGTGGGTAAATAACGAAGTCAATTTTGCACTACAATATGATGAAGATCATAATTTCAAAAGAGGAAGTGTCATTCCCGTTGTAATTGGAAACAGCGTGCCTGATAATTTAACTGATATACAATGTATAAAACTTCCACTAGAAACCAATGATTTACCAGATGTAATTGTTGATGCGATATTATCGAGACTTCTCAGCCCTGGCGAAATTCTTACATATTATAATAATTTCAGAAATGGTATCAATTGCAAAAAGGATTTAGATGAATCTGAGCGTTTAGGTAAATTGTATTTTAGATTAGCGTCGAAATTCGACGCAGAATGTCGTCCCACTGCAATTGTTGCTCTCGGATATTGCTATGAATATGGCATAGGAACTGAAATAGATTTGGAAAAAGCATATAACCAGTATAGTGATTATGTGAGTAATGATGGACATGGAAGAGAACATGCTAAACGCGTACATAGAAAACTACATCCTGAGCAATATATTCAAACTCGTAAGGAATCAAGCGTCAAGGGAATTTTCAACAAAATATTTAATCGTAAAAAATAATATATGACTGAACTCTATTTCAAAATACTAACAGCTATTGCGCCAGCTATCGTGTTGGCGATTATAATGATTCGGAAGGATAAGCGTCCGGAGCCTATAGGATGGCTGTTGGCTGCTGCCGGTATGGGTGTTCTTGTTGGCCCTGCGGTGCTTTTGCTTGGCTACCTCGGATTGCCAGACATTCCGACAGACACGTTTATAGGAGCGTTTCTCTCTTCTTTTATTAGTGCAGCTATTCCGGAGGAGGGATTGAAGTTTGCGGCCTTATATTTCTTGATAAAGAGATGCAAGCATTTCAACGAGATGTTTGATGGAATTGTATATGCCGTATGCATCGGAATGGGTTTCGCCGGGCTTGAAAATATTCTCTATCTTTTCGGAGCTGAAGATGAATGGATCTCAGTCGGAATTTCAAGAGCCTTGATGTCTGTGCCAATGCATTATTTCTTTGCAATTATCATGGGAACATTCTTTTCTCTAGGATTGTTTGATAAACGCAACCGCAAAATATATATGACCGCTG
>ULLK01015130.1_pt1 | contig 11328 bp, 8 predicted proteins | sample 1951411 | NCBI WGS metagenome assembly ULLK01 (sample SAMEA4835526, study PRJEB28245) | human gut metagenome | biome: gut microbiome; material: fecal sample | place: Denmark | collected 2008 | reverse complement strand
AAATAAGGCTGCATACATCAATTGGTGATCTGTCATTCCTAGATATTCTTCAATTTCTGCCGAAATCATCATAACCCGGACAGAATGATTATATGTCATGGAATCAAGCCTTTTCATCATATCAATCATCTGAGTGGCAACATCCCTATCCTTCATCTATCAACCATCTCCTCTCAATCACTGATCACTGTCTTCCAGAAGCTCATTTTGCTTAAAAAGCTCACTCTGCAGTTCCAGTTTGTGCAATTTACAATAATCACTTAATTCTGGATGTTTCATTTGGAGACTGTATAAATCATAAAATTTATGATTATCTCCTAAAACATGAAAAAAACATCTCTCATTCTCTACTGATACACTTATTTTATCATTCATATTATCTTCCCCTATGTCTATTAACAATCACCATTTCATTGTTATTTTGTTCAGCCTCAATATTTTTTTGCTGCTCTTCCTCATCTTCCATGATCTGATTTACCTCATATTCACATGCATCCATTCCATATTTCTCAGGTTCGTCCGTAATATCATTAAACAAATTTCTTAATATCTCAATTCCCGTTTCTTCAGATCCGAGATTATAATGTCCGTGATTAAGTGCACCTGAAAATGAATTCCACGAGCTCCAGCACGAATACGTTCCATCCTCTTTAACCGCAGTAATCATATAAAGGTATTGATCATCCGGATGATTGGATTTTCTGTAAACATGACGCACTCGCATGTTTGGAAATGTATCAGCAAAATAGCTATTAACCACATCTATTACCTCTTTGGGAATAGCCAGAACACAAGGCTGCCGAGTTTTTATAAAATCCAAAATGTTATCTTTTTCCAGAAAACTATTGATAGACTCTGACGCTTGTTCCATTTTCATTACATCCGGAGCCTGGGCAAGTCCCTTATGTACAATAGGAGCCAAATTATCCATAATACGCTTTGTGAGGATAAATTCCGGATGAGCATCATTATAATAATTTCTGATCACATCATTTACTTCGTCCAATGTCACTCTCATTTCTTCTCCTTTTTCAATTCTAAGTCAATGCCTGCCGCCTCAAAATGCAAAACAACATTATCTTCATCATTTAATATCAATGTATATGACACCATTGATGTTTTTTCTTCATTATATATATAAAGTACAGGACTTTCTTCTTGCATTCCACACTGATAGGTGTAATTATTAACATCGCTTAGATTGCTATCAAAAAATCCGGCATAAGAACCATCTGCTGAAAATTTAAATGTCATATCTTTTGAAACATGCCAAGTGCCAACAAGTTTCTTTCTGTAGAGATCAAGCACATTATCTTCCATAGTTCCTTGAAAATCACTTTTCTCTATAACCACTGGAGCACTTTTTATTACCGTATCTTCTTGAACCGGTTCTGTTTCTGTTGGTATTTGATTATCAGTCACAAGTGAAGCATTTTTATTTATTGATGGTGTTGGAGCTTCTAGAACCAAAAGAAATACCATTATGATTACGATATCAATCAAAGTTATCGCAATCATTATTTTTTTCATATCACTTTTTCTCATAACAAGTACCTACACAACAACCAACTTCACATTATTCAAATCATGGAAATCTCGCAGCAATTCAAATTCATGCTTATCTAATAGCAATAATGTCCCCTTTTTCTTGCGTTTTTTCCGCATAAAATAATATAATGCGTTTGCGATCATAACAAATGGTCTTCCATTTGGATTCATATTCGATATCAGACCATTCTTTAACATTAGCAATGAATAATTTGAGATAACCCGCCCAGCACCGTTCGACGAAGAATATGTTTCCTTTTCTATGCAGTAAACATTATCATTTTCAATATTTAATTCATTCATAGGTATCATTGTGGCGTCAAGAACGCTTAACACCATGTTCATTTCATGAATTCGCCCCACATAGAACTCTTTCTCCCTTTTCAAAAAATCCGGTACCATAATAAAATCCTCATCCCACTGCAACCGCATCATTCCGCAATAGCGGTAACTGAATGTAAGCCCATTCACTTTAACACTTATTACATCATTTACTTTTAAGTCAAGCTTTCCAGCTCTGATCATAAGTGAAATATCTTTAAGCACATCACTGGGTGCATCGCTGCTATGCTCGGACACATATACCAAATCATACTGCCGGCTATCTGAATAATCTCGAATATTATCGTCCGGATGAAAAATGCCGTATTGATTTCTATATCCAAAGAGCATCATATACTGATCCGCTGTTATATCAAATTTCTTCATCACAGTATTATTTTCTTTAACCAAAAAAACACCTCTCTTTCAATAATAAAATCATATATTGAAAAAGGGTGTCTTTTGTTTCATATAAGGAAAAAAAGATATTTTTTAATTGTTTTTTTCACAACTTGCGAATAATGTCTTAAAATCTAATTTCAAAAGATAGCATAGCTTTAATGCCGTATCTGTATGAAGCGATCCATATTCATATTTGCCATTTATATAATAATTAAGATTTTGCGATGCAATCCCACACAGTTTTGATACGTCCTTCTTTTCATATCCAGACTTATAAAATGCAATCACTATATTACGGGAAACCTCATATACAGGAAGCTCTCCACTCATATTTAGTTTGATCTGATAAAGTATCGGACTTACAAATGTTTCATAGTCGACCTCTGATATAGTATCGCCGATTATATGTTTTCTATATTCATTGCAGAAAAAATTCTCGTACATGGCATAAATCAAATTTAATTTATCCGGATCAATGGCTCCTCTACCCTTAATTTGTGCCAAGCGTGCATAAATTTTCTTCTTAACTTTTTGAAAATCATATTCTGTAGGATTATCCTGTTTCCACTTTTCAATGGCAAGATCCATACTACTCTTATACGGATAATAGAGATCAAAAAATTTTTCAACATCAATTTCCAGATGCTCAGCCATTTTATTCATTTTATATAAAGGAATACGCTCTATAGGCTTTTCTCCAGTCTCATAGTAAGATACCATACGCGGAGTAACATCTACAGCTTTACCAAACTGGCGGATCGAATATCCTCTTTCTATTCGTTTTTGCTTAAAATATTCATATCCTGTCATACTTTCACCTCATTTAAAGTGTAGCATTATAGATTTCATATGTCAATAATATAATATTTTACGTTAGTGTTTTTCCGTTTTTAAAACATAACCGTCCTCAAAACGATACCTATTCATATTACCATATTGATCCAAGCGTAGACACTCTCCGTGTGTCACCTGAACTTTATTTATAAGTTCCATGTCCTGTTGTAGCTGAAGAAAAAGACGATCAGCTTCATTCTGTACAATCCCCATACTATGCTCCTCAAGACTCTAAAGCATATGTTTTTCCACTTCCTGGATACTGCAAAAGCAGCTCCAGTTTATTTGAGTTTTCACCATATACCAAATGATACTGAACGTACTGAGATCTGTCCTGATTATAGATATTGACAATAGCAACCGCTCCATTCTGATCAGCATCATTCGTAATTCCCAACACCTCATAGCTATACCCCTCTACATCAGTAGAATTTTCATCGAAAAAGCCTGAAAAAGTGCCATCTGTTCCGAAATGCATCTGTTTATCATTACTGATATTTACATTTTTTCCTTTAATAAAATTAGTGTACACATCAGCCATTGCATCATTCGCCTCATCAAAAGAAAACTCTGTATCGTCTACTTCTACCGTGTCTGCATTTGATGTTGCAGCCTCCTTTTTTCCAGCAAATGCATAAAACAAGTATCCGATCATAACAATGATCAGTATGATATTTAAGATGCAGACACCAATTTCAAATTTTTTAGATTTAGATTTAGATTTCATTCTTTATCCCTCCAGAAATTATTTTAATTAAACAAAACATAACATACTGCAACCACCGTTTTGTGTTATAAATGATAAAACATTTTCCGAATGTTGTGATAAAAGCAAATCAGGGAAGGTTTCCCTTCCCTGAAAATTTCAATTAACATTTAACATTATTTTCTTGAAGAACCGCCTTTTCTTCTCTTAGCTAAAACGAGCAATACAACAGCTCCTCCAATAGCAACAACAATTAGGAAATACATGATAACCCTAAATCCCGAATTATTTTTGTTGCTTTCTTCTACTTCCTGCGGCAGTTCCTCTGTGGACTGCTGTGTAGAAGAAGAACTGATAACCTCTGCATCCGTGACAATAATCTTTGTAAGTGTCACCGGTGAAAGGTCAGGTACCTTAATATCAATTTTGCTACCATAGGCCTGTGTCAAAGCAACATCAAATGTGCCTTCTCTCAGATCACTCTCATGAATGACCAGATATAATGCACCATCTTCAATGTCAGGAGATGAAATTGTAAGATCAACGTCCTGCTTGTTATCAATCGCATCCTGCTGTGCATCACTTGGTGTTACATCAAATGATGCAAGCATATCAAACGTTACTGATTTTGAAGAATCTGTAGCAGCATCTTTTATTTCCTGGGAACCAAGATTTCCAAGTTCCTCCAGATTATTCATATACCAGTTTACAATCTTCAATGCATTGTTCTTCTGCTCTGATGTTGCTGCATTAGTATCTTTTGCATTTGTGGTTATATCCACTACCTTACTATCATCGATCTGATTCAATGTGGTAGCCGCCTGCTGATCAGAAGCTAATGTGGTTGTTTCTGGCAGCATTGTTTCAAGAACCTCGCCAAGCTGTCGTTCGACTCCCACACTGCTATCCAGCGTAGCATTTCGAGTGATATTATCGCTCTCGATCACCTCTGAGGTATCTGCTGTCTTATCCTTCTTATCTGTATTAGAAGAATTTGCTTTGCTTTCAGATTTCTTAGAATCACTCGTCTCGGTTCCCGAATTTGATGCATTTGAACGCTGAACACTAGCAGTATTTGAAGATCCGCTATTTGTGTTTGCCGTATATCTACTATTAGTAGTTGCCGTTGAAGTAGAGGTACTATTCTTTAAGGAATTAACCTGACTCTGGAGAGAAGATACCTGTGATTTTAAAGTCTTCTCAGAAGCTTTCAGCTTATCATTTGAGCTTGTAAGCGAACTAACCTTTGCAGAAAGCGTATTCTTTGAAGTTGTCAACGATTTAACTTTTGAAGAAAGCGAATCGTTATTCTTCTGCAAGGTTTTATTTTTTCCGGAAAGATTTTTATTTTCACTCTGCAGTGTCTTATTCTCTTCCGTCATTTCCTTATTATTAGAAATCAAATTGTTGACAGCAATACTTACCGCCTGTAATTTGCTTGTTCCGGATGATGAGTACAGGCTAGTAGTTGATACCTGATTGTACAATGTATCAATTCCATCTGTAAGAGTCTTGTTCTCCGATTTTAATTCAGTATTTTCTTTTGTCAATGTGCTGTTACTGTTCGTCAGGGCCAGTACCTGCGCCGACATGGTGTTATTGCTTGAACTATCGTTTGCAAAATCTCTTGCAGCCTTTGAATATCCGGCATTGTAACCACTGGTATAGCTTGCAGACGAACTATTAACCTCTGTATCCTTTGTATAACCGGCTCCGCCGCCTGTTGTGGATCCATTTGCTTTTAATTCAGCATTTTCTTTCTGTAATGAAGCTACCTGCGTTTTCAAATCCAAAATTGTCTGTATGATCTGTGCAGAATCAGTGATTCCCAATGCTTCCATGATCTCATTCAAAAGATTACTCTTCTGATCAAGATCGTTCTTCATTTCTTTAACCTGATTAAGTAATACAGTCACTTCCTGTACATCGCTATCAGAAATTGTTTTACCTGTAATAGCTTCCTGAAGCTGCTTCGCAATCGCTGATGTATCTCCAGATAATGAATCAATAGCTGCTAAAACTTCATCTACTGATTTATTGGAAACATCTACAGTCTCATCGGCTCCATAGATCTTCTTTACAATTTTATTGTAATTCTTAGTTACTGTATCATACTCATTTGTGAGTTTCGTAACCTTATTGATAATCTCATCCATAACAGCACTATCCGTTTTACCAGAAGTATCAATTCCAAGTAATGCGGCCAGTGATGCAATCTTTTCGCTCAAAGAATCGAGACGGGCATTCAGATCAGAGATTGATGCCAGAATTTCTGTGTTATCAGCTTCGCTCGTAAGACTAAGAGCATTTTTAATACTATTAAGCATTGACTGATATCCAGCAATCGTGTTCCGAAGGTTCTCGACTTCTGCATTAAGGGAGTTGATTTCCTGTTGTGCTCCTGATAAAGAAGTATTTGCCGTCTCAAGAGCAGTCTTTGTAGCAGCAAGTTCTTCCTGGGTGGAAGAAAGCGTGCTCTGTACAGTTGCAAGATCACTTCTTGCGGTTGAAAGATCTCCCTGTGCCTTTGTTAATGCAGCATTTGTTGATTCGATCAATGCATTTGCCGCATCAAGATCTGTCTGTTTCTCTGCAAGTGCCTCCTTTGCGGTTGCCAGATCATTCTCTGTTTTCTGTAGATTTCCTGAAATCGTTGTGATCTGCTGCTGTGCATCTGAGAGATTTCCATTTGCAGTATCAAGATTACGATTTGCAGTATCAAGTGCTTCCTGCGTTTCAGATAACTTAGTATTAACGGTTGTAATCTGGTCTTTCAGATTTTTAATTGTCGCATTAGCCTGTTCGATCGTAGCCGCCTGCTGACCATTCTGCTTCTGAAGGTCGGAAATCTGCTTGTCCTTTGCAGCTACGGAGGCTTCAAGATCTGAGATTTTCTTATTTAAAACTGTGATAGCATTTTTAATGGCCGCAACTTTCTCATCGTCCGTCTTTCCATCCATGCCATCAATATTTAAGGATGCCCCGATCTCATCAAGAGCACTCTCCATACTCTGCAGCTGATCTTTCATACTCTGTAGCTGAGCCGCAATTTTGTGCTGCATAGCTGCAACCGTATCAGATGATACAACATCAGATGCAATCGAATCGCTGCCATCTTCATCCTGGATGATCGTAACTACATGAACTCCATCATCAGCAACATAGAACTTGAATGGCTGACCATTTTTGTCTGTTCCTGTATATACAACAACAGTCTCACCATTTACTGTCATTTTCTTACCGGAAGCGCTATCATATTCACATTCTTCGCCATTAATCAGAACATAATATTTTGTCTCTCCCTCCTTTGTGACAGTATATGTGTAATCCGACTTATCAATTTTTGTTGCGTTTAAGAGTTTCGCATAACTCTGAATAGTATCTGACAATTTTTTTTCTGCATCTGTGAGCTGCTTCTGCAGAGAATTTTTGTCTGATTCGAGAGCTGCTTTTTCCTGCTTTAGAGTAGAAACCTGACCTTTCAAATCATCAATATTCCCATCTTTGGCAGCAATCTGCGCTTCCAAGTTAGAAATTTTAGCATTTTTATCCGTGATCTGCTGATTCAAATTAGCAATTTCGGCATCCAGATTCTTATTAGTATCCTTTAAGTCATTTACCATTGAGATTACAGCATCATAAGAGCCATAATTCTCCAAGAAGTCATTCTCGGCGGTATATTCCTTAACCGGAATTGCAACCGCATAAACATATGCAATTACATGTCCGTTGGAATGATCAACAAGGATCTTTCCATTCGCATCTTTCTGTAAAACGATAACCTTAACGTCTACTGTTCCTGCAGCAAGATCATCTTTTGTAATAGTAACCGTGTCTTTCGCTTCATATGACGCGATAATATCATCGGTATACGTTGCAATATACTCATTTCCGCTATTCTTCTCATTCGTCTGATCGATAGCAAGAAGCTGATCAGCATCATTGGTACGAAGTACATAGAATTCATCAGATTCATATTTACCCTTCTGGGTAGTTCCAAACATTTTGTATACAGTCATTTTATCCTTATCCAAGGTCTTTCCGGTAAAAATAATCGTACTGTAATACGCTTCGATTGCTGACTGATTTTTAGTTACGGTTGAGGTTACACCCTCATCCTGGGATGGATCCGCCTGTGCCGTAATGGTGATAGACTCCGCACTGCCCTTTGCATATCCGTTTACTTCCGTATTTGTCTTATAATACTGTGCAAGATAAGCTACTTTAGCAGTTACCGGATCCGCCGTATTGTTATACGCATTGCTGTCACCATTTAAGTCTTTGGATTTTCCAACAACAGTAAGTGCCTTCGCGTATCCAAATGGGGATCCGCCAGATGCTTTATCCATTCCAAATACTGTATCTGCATTAAGAACATAGGTAGCACGATCCACTGTATCTGCTAATGTCTTAGCATTATCATCTCCATTTGTACCGGACCAGTCATAATTGACGGTTTTTACATTCTCTCCAAAAATAACCTTTTTCAGATTCTTGTTCATGGAAAAAATGTTGCTGTATACCGTGTCCGTATCGATCTTGATCTGTGTCAAGCCTGTAGTTTCGCCAAAAGCATAAGAATTATTCGAATCAGATGAACCTTTAAATTTCGTTCCGTTCGGAATATCTACGGATGTAAGTCCGGTATCCTTATTAAATGCTCTCTGGCAGATTGTAATGCCATTGCCACGAAATGCAACGGCTGTTAATGTAGGAATTTCTGCAAATGACTCTGTATTCAGCTTCAAATTAGTAGCATCGTTGAAAATTACAGATGTAATCTTTGAAGTTTTAAATGCATTTACTCCAATTTCGGAAACGGTTCCAGGAATCACAATATCAGCAGATGCTCCATTTGCATAAAATGCACCATCATTGATTGTTTTCACACTTGACGGAATATAAATTCTAGTCCATGTATCATTAATGTTATCTCCCGTATATGGGATAAATGGAATAACATCTCCATCCTTGCTACCACCGCCAATGCCAACTACTGATACTCCGTTAATTGATGATGGTACCAAAAGAACATGTCCATCACTGATGATATTTTCGATATTATCTTCCGTATATAAATAAGAAATGTTACCTGTCTTATTGTACTTATATTTCCAGGTAATATTCGTTTCCTTATCTTCGTAAGTATAAAATCCTTTTTCATCAAGATTTCCATCACGATTTGTCCATCCGGTTGTGTCAGGCTTTACAGTAATTTCAAAAGTTGCTGTAAAAGCACTGTAGTCCACACTTCCTAAAGTCCCAGTCGGATGAACTGTAATTGTAATGTTTCTTTCTGTATCTACAGTTCCGGCTGTATATGTTGTTCCTTCAAATGTACCGTTATCGCATGTCATACTGTAAGATGTAATGGTGCCATCTGACTGAGATGCTGAGTCATATCCGGTAACTGTAAGATATGGTGCAAGGTCGATGCTTTCCTTGGATGCAATCTTGTCCGGAAATGAACCGCTTTTTGCAACTGTAATGGAAGCTCCCTTACGCGGAGTAACCGTAACGCTCTTTGTTGTTGTAAATGTAGCCCCATTTACACTTGTAATTGTAAGCGTCACGGAAGTATTTGCGTTAATTCCGGTTGGCGCAGTCCATTTTGTTCCGGATACAGATCCATCGGATACCTGTACGGTATACTGTGCAGATTTTCCATTATTGTCTCCTCCTACATAGGATACACCGGAAATTACCTGACTAAGATCTACTGTTGCTCCCTCCTCTACGGATTGAGTAGATTGGGTTGCTGAAATACCTGTAGACGGTGTAAATGTCGCTACTGTTAAATCTGTTCCGCTTAATCTAACCTTAGATGGGTTTAGATTGAAAGCGGCAGGGACGACAAAAGAATAGCTCTGATCGTTGCTGCTGACGTCGCCGTACGAGTCGACGCTGTACGCGTAGTTGCCGCCGCCGTAAGTACCGGTCCACGCGTTGCTGTTGGACGCGCCGAACGAACTGTAGTTGCCAGCTGCTGTTTTGAGGGCATCCCAATACTGTCCGCTTTGACCGCTCACTTTAGAATAAGGTACAAGATAAAAACCTTTTCCATATGTAGCCGATGTATTTTCAGTTGCTTTAATATCATTATAAACAGCAGCCAAACCAGCATAATAAGAAGAAATATCAACTCCTTCCATATTACTTGTATAATAACTGTTATTATTTTTGATATATCCCGGCCAGTAACCGCCCATAACACCTTTTGCAGTATTGCCTTTCGTCATGACAAGCACGTAGCCACCATCTTTTGCTTCAGCAGCTCTCCATTCGCATCCATCAAAGGTATATGTGGATCCGGCAGCAAGAGTTGCACCACCCACTACTCCGCCATAGTAAGCATTTGTGCCCATTGCGGTACTGATACCACCGGCAGCATATGCCTTATCACTGTCAAGCGAGTAATAAGTGTCTGTTGCAATTACTCCTGCCAGGATCATATTGATTACCAGCAGGACTGAAAGCACACGAGATAATTTCTCTTTAACTTTTACTTTCATATTTGTTTTCCTCCTTTTTTTGTTTCTTTCCGCCAACAGACGGAATTGGATACTGATGTATCATGTATTTGATCAGCTTATTGCTGTCAGTACCGTGGGACAGATACTTAAACATTCCGTCCCGGATTGTATTTGCCTTTTTAATCGACATCTTACCAGCTTTTACACTTTCAGATATGAGTTTAAGGCGATGTTCCATTTCCTTTTTCTTCGTATTTTTTATACGAACGTGAATTTTACCGTCATGTTCAAGACTATAATGCCATCCACAAAACGTAAATCCGCGCGAGATTGGCGCATAATACGTTTTTTTAGGATGAAGCCGGATTCCAAGCTCATTGTCAGTAAGATATTTCTCTGTTTCAGTTTGAAATTTCTTACATTGTTCTTTCCCAGTCGTATAAATCAGTCCATCATCCATATAAACAATGTTAAATATGCATTCTGGATCTGAATTGAACTTCCAGTTTAATTCATCTGTCAATATAATTCCTGTCCACTGACTAGGAAGGGTTCCTTTTGGAAAGCCATATTCTTTTGGATTATTTGGATCTGCTAATGCTGCATAAGAATCACGGACACAAAAGCTGTCCACAATTTCCTCGTAGATCCGATGTCCTTCTTCTCCTATCGGTGCCATGATCTTCTTTGCCGCATTATGAGCAATATTATCGAAATATCCCTGCATATCATATTGGTACACCCACCAATTATCTCCATACATGTAATACATTTCTTCCATCGCAGCTTTTACATAGTCCATCGCAAGGAATGGTCCCTTACCGGATTGACAAGCCATATTAAATTCATACAGCTTTGATTTGAATACCGGCTGTATATATTTTTCAACAAACCATTGCTCAATAATACGATCTTCAAACATCGGCGCATTTATCACACGTTGGGGATGAAATACGTTGAACGGAAAATATCCATTTACCTTCCATTCCCCATTTACAAGATCGTTCGCTGCCCATGATAGTTTTTCAGCACTCACCCTTTCAA
>ULLK01027173.1_pt1 | contig 11340 bp, 9 predicted proteins | sample 1951411 | NCBI WGS metagenome assembly ULLK01 (sample SAMEA4835526, study PRJEB28245) | human gut metagenome | biome: gut microbiome; material: fecal sample | place: Denmark | collected 2008 | reverse complement strand
CGGGCATGCAGCAGTTCCTCTCACGTGTCAAAGCCGACGGACAATTCTACGATCCGGGAGTAGCATGCGTCAATGGCACCGCCCAGACCAATATCGGACTGTTCCGCGCTTATCTCTGCAACTACCTGCTCGGACATAAACTCATTGCCACCGACCAGCAGATTCTCGTGCGCATACTCGATCCCACCCCGGCCGGTCTGCCATTGCAGATCTATTGCTATACGACGACGGCATGGACCGCTTATGAAGCTGTCCAAAGTGAATTGTTTGAGCACGCCGTGATGACAGCGCGGCAGTTCGGGCTGCGCATATACAATTATCCCGCATCCGAGCGCGGCAACGCGCTTGACACGGGATCACAAAATGTTGTGCTTGCACCGACTACCGGTCAGAACAAATAAGCCACCTTAACGGCCCACACTGAATTCCGGGCCGAATAATTGGTGAGAATCTTGTCTTTAAGAGCGTAAGTCACACCCATGGTATAACTTGCCGAAATCTGCCATTTACGCTTGATTTCCGCACCGATGCCAAAATCGATTCCAAGCTCGCCAAACGGATAGCTCAGGCAGTCGATCTTGCTATGGCCGACCAGTATTCCGACCGAAGGGCCGGCATATGCGAAAGGTGCAAGGACATCTTCAAACCCGTTCATATTAGTATATTTGAAGCGAAGATGCAACGGGATCACAAGATAGTGGAGATATGAACGGTCAGTGCCGTAGCCTTCCATCTGCCACATTTTGTATTCGCCGAAATGGATAGTGGCGCCGCGCTGCTCATATTGCAGGCCTATGTCGATGCCGAAACCGATGCCGGGAAACATCAGCTCGCCGGTCACGCCGGCCGAATAACCCACGCTCTTGTCGACAGTGCATATATCTTGTTTGAAATTCAGATCAGACACATTGACTCCGGCCGTAGGCCCGTAACGGAACTCGGCCGAAGCCTTTTTCGCACCGACAAACGCAGTCAGCATCAATATAGCGCAAACAAGTGTTCTTCTCATAACTTACAGAGTATTTTCGGCAAAGATAAGCAAAAAAATCATTAACTTTGCACCATTGAATAAAATTAACCCAAACGACAAACTTAAAAACACAACTCGCATCATGGCCAAAAAAGCTCTTCTGATGATTCTCGACGGATGGGGAATTGGCAACCACTCCAAAGGCGACGTCATATTCTCCACGCCCACACCCTATTGGGATCAACTTCTTGCAACATATCCACACTCCCAGCTTCAGGCATCCGGTGAAAACGTTGGTCTGCCCGACGGACAGATGGGCAACTCCGAGGTGGGACACCTCAACATCGGTGCCGGACGTGTGGTCTATCAGGATCTCGTGAAAATCAACAAGGCATGTGCCGATGGTTCCATCCTTGAAAACCCGGAGATCAAAAGCGCTTTCACATATGCCAAAAACAGCGGTAAGGCCATCCATTTCATGGGGCTTACCTCCAATGGCGGCGTACACTCTTCGCTCGACCATCTTTTTGCTCTTTGCGACATAGCCAAGCACTATGGTCTTGAGAAGGTCTACATCCACTGCTTCATGGACGGCCGTGACACCGACCCTCATTCAGGCATCGGTTTTATCCGCGAGCTACAGGAACACTGCTCAAAATCGGCAGGCCAGATCGCTTCCATTATCGGCCGCTACTACGCTATGGACCGCGACAAACGGTGGGAACGCGTAAAAGTGGCCTATGATCTTCTCGTCAAAGGCGAAGGCGAACAGGCCACAGACATGGTTCAGGCCGTACAGCAGTCCTACGACAATGACGTCACCGACGAATTCATCAAGCCCATCAACAACGCGACCATCGACGGCACGATCAAAGAAGATGATGCCGTGATCTTCTTCAACTACCGCAACGACCGCGCCAAAGAGCTTACCGTCGCGCTTACGCAACACGACATTCCGGAAGCGGGCATGACCACCATCCCCGGCCTGCAATACTACTGCATGACGCCATACGACGCTTCATTCACCGGCGTTCACATCATATTTGACAAAGAAAACGTCGACAATACTCTCGGACAGTATCTTTCTTCGCTCGACAAGAAACAGCTCCACATTGCTGAAACGGAAAAATACGCTCATGTCACATTCTTCTTCAACGGCGGCCGTGAGGCTCCTTACGAAGGTGAAGAACGCATCCTCGTGGCATCACCCAAAGTCGCCACCTACGATCTCAAGCCCGAAATGAGCGCGTTTGAAGTATGCGATAAGCTCGTCGAAGCGATCAAGTCTGAGAAATACGATTTCATCGTAGTCAACTATGCCAACGGCGACATGGTAGGCCATACCGGAGTCTATGAAGCCATCGAAAAAGCGGTAAAAGCAGTCGACCGGTGCGTGCGCGACACCGTCGAAGCCGCTAAAGCCGCCGACTACGAAACAATCATCATTGCCGACCACGGCAACGCCGACAATGCCATCAACGCCGACGGCACCCCCAACACGGCTCACTCCCTCAACCCGGTGCCCTGCATCTACGTCACCAACCGGAAGGACGCCCACGTTGAAAACGGCAAACTCGCCGATGTGGCACCCACCATTCTCTCGATCATGGGTCTGCCCCAGCCGAAAGAAATGACCGGCCACTCACTCATCGGCTAACGGCTGCCGACCGCCTTACAAATCATTTCAGAAACAGACAGGAGCCAAACACCGGCCACAGGTGTTTGGCTCCTGCTTTATGCCATACCTACGCACCACCCTCACAGGAAGCCTCAGACACATCACAATATCAACGCAGCGTAATGAATATCCATCACATAACGACTATATTGGCATGATGCAACCAGAAAATCAATCAAATTATATGGCTTCGATAAAAGTAAAGTTCCGTCCCTCGTCTGTGGCAGATCACGAGGGCACGATCTATTATCAGATCATCCACGAAAGGAAGACTCGACAACTTACGACCGATTACAAAATCTATCCCTATGAATGGGATGAAGGCCGCTCAATGGTAACGGCCGCCCACAGTGTCGAACGGAAATCGTTCATTCTCTCCATCCGCGAGCGCATCCGCTGGGACATAGAGCGATTAACAAAGATTGGCCGGAAGCTGGGTGCCAACGGTCTGAACCATTCGGCCGATGACGTAATCGACGAGTTCAACCGCTATGCACATGAATACACCCTGTTCAACTTCATGGAAAGTATCATAGCCAAACTAAAACAGAACGGGAAGCCCCGCACTTCGGAAACCTATAGATCCACTCTCAACAGCTTCAAGAAGTTCCGCAACGGTGAGGATATAATGCTCGACTGCATAACATCGGAAACAATGGAGGATTATGAGGTGTGGCACAAGAAAAGAGGTGTTGCACTGAACACCATATCATTCTATACGCGCATACTCCGTGCAGTATACAACCGTGCTGTCGAGGATGACATCATCGAAAACCGCAATCCGTTCCGTCATGTCTATACGGGAATTGACAAAACGATAAAACGCGCTCTGCCACTGGGAGTCATCAAGAAAATCAAAGCATTGGATCTGTCGCTGACACCGACACTTGATTATGCCCGCGATATGTTTCTGATGAGCTTCTATCTCAGGGGGATGAGTTTCATCGACATGGCTTTTCTGAGAAAGACAGATCTCAAAAACGGCTACGTCACCTACCGTCGGCGCAAAACCGGCCAACAACTCGTAATAGCATGGACAAAGGAAATGCAGATGATTCTCGATAAATACCCCGAGAATGCATCTGCCTATCTGCTGCCCATAATCCGCAATCCCGGTACAAACGAGCGATGCGCATACCGCAACACCGGCTACAACATCAACCATAATCTCAAACGAATCGCCGAAATGGTCGGCATTCCTATCCCACTGACACTCTATGTCGCACGCCACAGCTGGGCTTCTGCTGCCAAAGCGAAGGGCATACCGCTATCCGTTATCTCCGAAGGCATGGGACACGACAGCGAAGCCACCACCCAAATCTATCTCGCCAGCCTCGACACCTCCGTCGTCGACCGCGCGAATTCCCTAATTATCAAAAGCCTGAAATAATCCATCAGAACGTCCTTGCCCTATAAAAACACTATTGCCTCAACACCAGTTAGGGTTGAGGCATCTTTGTTTAGGAATCGTCCAAATCTCTAAGTGAGAGATACTAAATCAATGGCAAAGTTGCAAATTATTTTTGATATAGAAGGCATTATTTGAAAGAAAAATTAAAAAATTTTTCTTAACAATGACATTGTTTAGCAATACCCTTTTGCTTCATCGGTAAAATACATGATTAGCAAGCGTTTTTTTATTATCAAAATCTCTCACTTAGAGATACTCTCTAATAGAATTGAACATAAAACCCCTATATTATATTATGAATAGGCTGAATTACCTCCGTATCATCGCGATAATCGCATTTATCGCACTTGCCGGATTCAGTTGTTTTTGGACCGCTGAATCCCTGTACATCTGGCAACCATCCATCACTATTTATGGAGCCTGGATGATTGCTGTCATATTTTTCATTGTCGCCTCTATTTGTTTTAGCAAAATACTTAAGGCATTAGACAAGCAATCTGATTATTATGGCAAATTGTTTGGCAGAACAGGCGCATTTCTGATTTCGTTTCTGGGTCTTATCGTTTTTTGGCTTTTTGTCAGTCTTCCCACCAATACTCATACTCTTCTTTATCGAGCTTCCATAAAGAATGTCATTACCACAGATTTAAACAGAACACAAGGGTATCTTCAAGGACTTAAAGACAACAATGTTGAAATAAAAAAAATCAACCAGAAATATAAGAGCAAGAATGAAGCAGTTGATGCATTGATTCTCCGTCTTATTGCTGAAATTGACAACCCAAGTGCGATTGGCATCGGCAATCGCTTTGAAACTATTTTGGTCGAACTTGACCGGACTCTGTCGACAGACGTAAATAATCCAACAAAAATACAGCGGGTTACAAATGTTGGTAAAACTCGTACACAATGGCTGACGACAATTAACTATTATCAGGCGCAGGCATATGAACAATTAAAACTGTATCGTGCCTCATGTGATAAAGAAATTTCAGACATAAAAGCGACCATGGGTTCAAAAGAATTGGAATCTTTGATTGCCAACAACAAATTGGCGTTAAAAGATATTACCAATATGAAAGGTGTTGATAACGATATTATACAAGCCGCTATCGAAGATCTAAATAATGGCTATGCTTACATTAAAGCAAACTCACAATATATAAATTTCAAAGACTCGGATAAGGATCTGTACACTCGTGACGGTGCAATGCCCGAAGCAAAAGCCATGCTCAGTGTTCCAGATGTATGGAAAGATTATCTTACTACGGACAAGTATAAAGGACACGGGTTCATTTGGTGGGTTTTAATAGCGCTTCTGGTGGATATTTCGGGCTTCATCTTTTTCAATATAGCATTTAAGTAAAAATAACGCAATCTAACAGATATGGCTAATAAATTCGACAGTCTTGTTGATCAAGATAATGAAAATTCGGAAAGCAGGAATCAGAGCGAACAAACACGACAGCACAAAACATTCGATGTCATGAATGACACCTATACCGAAGAAGAACAAAGAGATGTTAACGCTATCACAGTTACAATACCCGATAATCAGACACCAATTGTCGTGTTCTTCGGATCACCTGCATCAGGTAAAACGCTCGCACTAATGCGAATGATCCGTTTTCTCGAAGGCCACGACTATCAAGTGATTCCCGAGGAAGTGTTTCGTCCAAAGACCGACAAGCATTATGCAAAAATGTGTGCCAATCTTAAGGAAATGGTTTATGACCAATATACTCCCGGTGGTACGGACATTATAAGTTTCATGTTGGTAAAGGTCTTGGATCCATCGGGACATCCACTTTGCCAGATTCTTGAAGCTCCGGGAGAACATTACTTTGACGGATCTTCAGCACTGACATTCCCGACATATATCAATGCCATACGAACTGCATCCAATCGCAAAGTTTGGGTCTTCTTTGTTGAACAAGGATGGGGAGAAACCCAAGGAGAGCGCAATCTGTATGCGCAAAAAATCTGTAGTATGCAAAATCTTATTTCTCCCAACGATAAAGTTGTTTTCCTATTTAACAAAGCTGACAAGCACCGTGGCAGCCAATACAACGGAAGCGGCAAGCCGATCCTATCAACATTCTTCGCCAACATAAGTCAACAATATCCTGGGATTTTCAACAAATACCAAAACAGAGGCCTCCTTAAACTGCTTTACGGCCAATATAATTTCAAGGCTGTATGCTTCTCATCCGGAATTTTCAATACGACTTCAAATGGCCGAGAAGTATGGACTCTTGAAGACGATTGGTATTGTGCCGAACTGTGGAAAGTTATAAAATAATATTATGATCTCAACATATATTTATGGTTCACCACATGGCTTTAACTTCTTTGAAGGCATAGCCTCTTGGAATGATTATTTCAAGAGTTTCTATATCTCTACCCGCAGAGGCAAACGCCTTATGGTAAACCGTAAGGAAGACGGCACAACAATTTATAGTTATTTATGCTATGGATTGATGGAGAAAGAGGGACGGCCGAATGCTTTTTTTGGAATATCCATTGTATTAGATGACTATAAGTTTACTCCGGATTTAAAAATTCTTTTTGAGTGGTTCGACTATTTGTTCGATAAACTGTTTTCTCGCGGAAATTTGTTCTTCATCAATGAAGGCGGAATCCTTCAGTACAGAATTGACAAATTTTCGGATGTTTCAGTTGAAGTCGATTGGCTAAAATCTAACTTACCCAATATTTTCACCAAGTCATCAGACATTCAATTACTGACATACGACAATTCCTTTTCCAAACAGAATTTAGGCAAGGTAATCTGTTGTAATATAGACACGCCCAATCTTAAGATTATAGACAATCTCAAGCGGTTTCACTGGATTGCCATCTCTCCCAATTTTGCTCCGGAGCAAGAAATCGAGGAGATTAATATTTCAGATCTTGAATCGAAACTGAATGAGTATAATCAAGAGATATTGACCATTGCAGTAAACCCATCCGCTGAAACACTGCCGCTCTTAACCTCAATAGAGGCTGATTGCTCAGACATCATCTCAACGCTTAGGAATTATGAGCAATCTGCTTCTGACGTGTCAGAACGTAAAAACATAAATGATGTAGCTGGAAAATATATCAAACTACGCAACAATATTTCCGCCCTTATTGACAAGAACACACACTCGACAGAAAGAAAAAGAAGATGCGTTTCGTGTAATCGTTTCCTTTCCAATGAATATTTTCTTGATCCAGACTCTGAGGTATGCATTGATTGTCAGAAACGGGAAAAGGCACAATCTCGAATCTGTAAGAAATGCCATTCAAAAAAACCACTTTCTAATTTCACAAAAATTGCCGATGTCTGTGATGATTGTGCCAGACAATCTATTCACAGCCGGTTAGGACAAATTAAACCGGCGTATATTACTATATTCATTTTATTAGCGATTGTTATAATAAGCATTTTTTTAGTATCCAAATCATGTAGCAATACTACTACCCCCGCGGAAGGACAGACCTTAGATGCCTCAAATATTGATACAGCAGCCTTTGATGAAGCGCATTTTCAGGATTTATTAAATTCCGGCAAATATTCTGAAGCTATTGAGTATCTTGATTCGCTTGATCAAAAAGAGAATCATATTCAAGATGTCCGGAATGCTGTTAACAACAAAATTATGAACATTCTCGAAACAAGCAACAAATCTGAAATTCTCGAACAATGCTTAACGTTCACTACGTCGAATATGGGTGTCATAACTGATTTAGGCCTCGATGCCACAAAAATTAAAGAATTCGCACAAAATTATCAAAGGCTATGTGAAATAGCCACTCAGTCGGAAATCAGTAAGGATACCCGTAACGAAGCCAATCGTCTTATTGAAATGCTTCCCGAGGATCTAAGAAAGGCTTGGACTGAGAGAATAAATAATATCCCTGATAAGGCCGAGTCCGCCCAACCCACTGCCCTTGAAGCCGAGACATCAAAGGAAATTTCTGTTAAGATAACGAACACTAATAAAGAGGGAACCGAGATAAGTTCTAAAACCATCAAAATTTCAAAAGAAACGACCCTGCAATTTAAGACCGGCACATTCGTGACAATACAATGTCCCGATGGAGTAAGGCTTACTATAGGCAGTGGTAGTCCTGTAAAGAATGGTATGAAAGTGGAACTAAAATCCGTCGACATTATATTTGTTATTGGAAATAAAATAAAATTAACAATTAAACCTCAGAAAAATGGTTTCACGCATGTTAATTAATCGGTCATTTATAGTTTTTTTGTCATTTTTGTCCGCGATAGCTGTATCGGCTCAGGAAATCGAATCGGCACAGGATGAGTTTGAACAGGTTTCAGAGGTTCAACTGCGCGACATAATCAATAAGCGAAGTGAAACAATTCCAGGCATCAAAAAGAAAGATATGCTACTGGATTCTCTGATGCTTCAGGTTGAAGATTTAACGTATCTTGTATCTCTATTAGATGAGCAACTCGACAGCCTAAATGAAAGCCTTAATAAACCATATGAAATAGATTACTCTGTCTGGCCATTAGCATTATTATCAGAGGATGAGTCTGTTTTTAAACTGGGCAATATCAATGGCAGGATTGTCCCTCCGTCTTTAAAACGACAGTATAACATAGTTTGTATTGTAGCCGACATTGATTCATTATTGGATAGTACGGATCATTCAATCGCTGAAATCACAACCTTTGCCAACGAGAAAAATCTAAATTCCAATGAACTGATTCAACAGTCTATTGAGTCGGATATTGCTAAATTATTGGAGTTATTTACACAATTGCAAATTTGTGATACTTCAAGTCTTTCCGATAAACAAGCTAAATACATCAATGGTTTGAAACAACGCTATAATAATTATTCAGTTTACTACGAATGAAAAGAACTTTCATAATAACGCTTGCATTTGTCATTTTGATTCCGATTTGCTCCTCCTGTGGAGAAAAACAAAAAGCATCAACGAGAGTAGCAATCTGGAGCGAAGAAAATGACTCCGCGGAATTAGTTTCTCTGAGTGCGAAAAAAGTTATTGTCCCGTTTCAACGCACAGAGGGCGATCTGGCACAGATACAGATCTCTCTCAATGGGGTGCCATTCAATATGTTGTGGGATACCGGGGCTTCCATGACGTGTATATCTGCCCTTGAACTGGAAAAACTGTACAAAGAGGGCAAGATCGAACTCAATGATTACCAGGGGACTATAGTATCACATATTGCAGACGGATCCACGACAGAAACATTCGTGTTTAACATCCGGGAGATTTACATTCCCGGTCGGGACAATCAATATCTTGTCTTGCATGACGTAGAAGCATCTGTGTCACCTAATGCAGAGGCGCCATTATTGATAGGCCAAAATATTATTCAGAATTTACCTAACCACATCTTCCGAGAGGATGAAAGTGTAATCGAATTTGAGCAACAATAGTGAATTTCAATTTTTACATATTCGGTAACCCGTCAGAACAATACAACCAATATCCCCAAGACTATACAAAGGATATTATTATCCCGTTCTGTAAAGACATGCAAGGCTCTCGGGCAATTCTATACAGGCATATGGACTTGATGCATTATGTCTATATTGAGAATCTTGGTACTGACAAATATATAGGATTATGTCTGATTTTTAACAATATCAGAGCCCAGTACATCAAAAATCTGTTTGATTTCCTGAGAAATGTTATCGAGAATCACGCTTTGAAAGCAAAAAAATTCATAGAATATTCCTCTGACGGCAACATTATCTTCTCTAAAAAACAATTTTGCGATGACATAAAATCCTACGATTATCTGAAGTCTATCATCAATGCGACTTTAGACAATAAAAACAATTTCGGCTTTGAAGAATTACCCACAAAATATAGCGGCATAAACAAGACTGAATATGTAGACTGGAATGAGCAAAACAAAGTTATTCTAAAACAATCCGATAGTTGCAATCGAATAATTATTGAGGACAGTTTAGGTATTCAGAAAAACAACACACATCAAATTATCACATCTCTTAAAGACGAGATAATCAAGAAAGACAATACCATACAATTTCTAAACGATAAGATCTCTTCTCTGGAAAAAAAGAAAAAGCAATATCGAAATGTGCTCATTCTGTTTATAATCGTGTTAGGCTGTTGCGGTGGATTGTTTTTTCTATACAATTCTCTTAGCCATACAAAAACTAATTTAAGAGAAACCGAATATCAGCTTAGAATCGCTAACGACACCATCTCAAGCAACAAGTCGCATATCTTAAATCTCAACACCAGGATCCATAACCTTGAATCGGCCTTAGAAAATGAAACAAGGCTTAAAAATAATGCTGAGAATTCATTGCAAAGTATTTGTTCATATTCTCCTTTTGCTGTAACAAGATGTGATGTTAATGCCGATCAGTTTAAGTTTAATTATTTCTGTCCGGAAGAGAGAGAGGTAACTGTAACACTAAAAGCTATAAATGAAAAAAACAGCGAAATTGTGACAAGTACTCATACACTTACTTTCTACAAAGGCACCGGGTCAAAGAGTTTGGATTTCTACTGGAGGCTTGACAATTCCCAATACTATTATGTGGTCTTAATGTATGATGGCCATATTATTGCCGGAAAACGTTGGTAAGGTAACCACATTATGAAAATTTACCATGCCTTCTCATATTCTTAGGACCCATATAGGGAATTTAGTTTTTGATTAATTATCCTATACGTATGCGCTGCAAACATATGGAATCATATGTTTGCAGCCGTTTGTATGTAAAGCCTACGATCTCTTTCCCCTTATATTTTTTAACGCCGGGGCGCAGATCCTCGAACGATTTTTGTATTGCGATGGAATGAGCGTAGCGGGACCTGCGGGATTATTTTTCGTCGGTGAGGATTAGGAGTGTCGCGGAGGTCAGGGCGGGGGCTTTGCCGGGCGTGCTTTCTCCGACGATCTCTATCTGTCGCGTCATGACAGGGTTTTCCAAGATCATCTTCTGGGGAATTGGGTTGGCCGCGACATTGCCGAATTCGGTGAAGGCGGCATCACCGGCAGTCGTGTCACCAGGGCGCGGAACAAGCGTGCAATTAAAGAGCAGACCTTCTTCCGGGTCGGGCAGATATATCAGACCTGCCACTCTGGCGGGATGCTCCAGTGTGATGATGTAACGGGGCTTTCCGGAGTCCTCGGAGGGCTGTCGCGCTATAGTGCAGTCCAATGTCTTATAACCTTCGGGGATGAATCCTTCGGAAGTGCCGTCGCATATCGTTTCTGGCATCGTGATGTTATAGGCGCCTGTGATGGCG
>ULLK01004299.1_pt1 | contig 11411 bp, 17 predicted proteins | sample 1951411 | NCBI WGS metagenome assembly ULLK01 (sample SAMEA4835526, study PRJEB28245) | human gut metagenome | biome: gut microbiome; material: fecal sample | place: Denmark | collected 2008 | reverse complement strand
TCACCGGGAAGCTGTGTCCCGCATACTACGTTGACGAAGCGCGCTGGGCGGCTTTGCATGAGCGTATCACGTTTGAAAGCAAGTCGAGTGCGCTGTATCGCGTGCAGGTGGGTGCGTTCAGTTCCCGCGCAAATGCGGAAGCTTACATGAAGAAGCTGAAGAAAGCCGGTTTCGACGGGTTCGTTGTGCAGGTGAAATAATGAGTTATCCCCGGGGCGCTGCTCCGGGGATTTTTTGTGTATTATACGCAAAAATGAAATCGTCAATCAAAAGAGCGCCACGAAAAGGACAGATTAAAAGGAGTTTGACACCCCCTTTGACACCCCTAGTTCGGCATTTTTGAGCAAAAATAGCGTATTTTCGGGCTAAAACTAATTTTCGACATGATGAAGAAAAATCCCTCTCAACCGCTTTACAATGCGCTTTGAGAGGGATTAAATTCTGGTGACCCATCCGGGACTCGAACCCGGGACACCTTGATTAAAAGTTTCGAAAGGAGGTTGAGATCATGCCTGATATCTATGATTGGATCGATGATATGATCCTCGATGCTGATGCCGATGAAACAAGTTCAGATTGATGAAGCGTTGTTCCTTAAGCTCTGTCAGTTCTTCGCCGGTGATACTTCTCTTGAGGACGAGCTGAGATCCGCGCTGTCCGATAAGCTCGATAAGATCATCGCACGCCAGCTTTATTCTACCTATAAGACAGCGCCGTCACCCGAGGAACGTGAAGCAGCGCGCCAGAAGTACCTCGATCATGTCAATCTTTCCCGAGATTAGTCACCCCTGGTCAGTAATTTCACTTTAACAGCAGCACACCGCCGTTACGGCGGTGTAAATCACAAATCAGATCAGGTCTGCCGCCAATCAGATCCCTGCACAAAAAAAGCCCGACAAATTGCCGGGCTATTGGTGTTTCTATAATTGTCCCCCTCCGCCAGCGCTTCAGCGCGCGGAGGGGGCATTTTCTAAATTTCCCGGGTCCTCGCCGAAAGTCCGGTTGGTAATACGGACTTTCCATTACAACCTACAACATCAGGTATATTTGTTGATTTTATACAGTAGTTTCTTTTTTGCTTTCATGTCTATAGGATCATGTCTGTTCGTCATGATTTTGATTTCTATGGTCTTAAGGTCGCCGTTCTCGTTCTCTGCATACAAGTAGTTTGAATTCGTTATGTACTTGTTTTTTATAACTTCCGGGGTGAATTTATCTTTTATCTCCTCGTAAAATTCGTGCCCTGTGTCGCTGGAAAGGTTGATTTCAATGTGTATTTGGTTCATAATCAGTCCTTCGGTCTCGGTCGTTTCATTAACGAGCTTGTAACCTTTGACCATTCCAATCTCTTGGAGCACGTAATGCTTTGTGTAGTCCGGGGTGAAATGTTCCTTTTTGCGCATTTCCTTTTTTCCTTTCTACTACAGATTAATTAGCCAACATCCGCTTTTGCGTTTGATCCACTTCTTTTGGTTTCTTTTTTCTCTTCTAATCCTGCAAGATAGTCTATTGATACACCATAGAATTTGGCAAGCTTTATGTAAATCCTTATTGGTATATCTCTTTTCCCATTTTCGTAATCAGAATAATACTGCCTTGTTGTTTCTAATACCTCAGCAATTTGTTTTTGGGTGTATCCTCTATCTTCTCTAATTGTTCTTAGGTTTTCATAATATGTCAATTTCATCACCTTTTCGATTATAACATTATTTGTAGTACTTTTTTACAAATGCACTATAATTCATTCGTGCAAAGTGATGAATTTTTTGGAATGATATTGATTTTTAGTTAACGTTGTGATATATTGATTAGAGAATGATATTTCATTCTCGCAAAGTATTCGCCCGGAACGGGGTATTTAAGAAAGGAAAATGAAACATGAAAGCACAATTTGAGCGTAGGTCAGAATATGGCGTACATCTGTACATTTCTATCCGATCATCTGAAACAGATGAAGAGATAGGTTCTCAGACTGAATCTGAATACTATTCCAGTCATTCAAAAGCAGAGCAGGTTGCTGATAAATACCGTAAGCAAATCGGAGAAGTTATCTGCTGCTGGGGTGATGATCTTCATGGTTATCTTGATGATGTAGATGTTGATGATGATCCCGTTATCAATGAATATCCCATTCTTCCTGGAGAGGGGGAACGGTAATGAAAGTTGAATTAGATCTTGATGATGGGATTCTTTCCGATATTGACGAATGGCGCGATGATTTACCATATAAGCCTAGCAGAAACGATTTCATATTCCTTGCTATTTGTCATTACCTTTGGGATCTTAATGTCGGAAATGTAACCAAGCGTGATGTTCAGAATATTCTTGAGGATATTAATGAACAAGGGACGGACGCTGATTTTGATTCCTATGCTGTCCAGGTTCAGAACGGCTACGGATATTATGACGAGTCTGGCAAGTATGTTTCTTATGGGTGTGATCATGAATGACTTTGAACAACGCTTTTATAATCACATTTCCCTAAGCAATAAGCAAATTACTCATTTCGTTCTTGCCGGGGTTAGGTATGTTCGCTGCGATAAGTGCGCAAGGATTGTTTCTACAGATGATTGCGTTTACTATGGTGGCGATGGTTTCCGCATGCTGTTCGGCGGTTGTCGGAGCTGCTACGGTCAGGGGGTGAAGAAATGAACGATGAGAAGAAAACTGTAACCTTGACGTTGAACGAGGACGATATAGCATATTTGCATGATCTTCTTTTTCATGTTTTGCGTGATAATGAGAAGAAATATTCTAAGCTTTGGCATGCTGCTCAATATAGTGAACCATCTGAGGAATTAGGTGCCTTGAAGTATAAGGTTGGTCGTATTTCTGGATTGTTTAAGTATGTTGATAGCTGCTTTTGTGGTATGTATCATGATGATTCTAATGATCTTTCCCCTTTTTGATTAAGGTAAGAACCTGAACCTGTGCGGCGCTCGTTTAGTGGTTGCGAGTTAAAATAAAACTACTGCCAACCCGAAAGGGTTTCCGGAAGAATGCTTTTAATTGCCAATCGAGTACAGGCAAGCTAAACCGGAAGCTGAGTCACTGTGGCTATATGACATAGTAGATCTTATCGATGTAGTTAGGTTGAAATCTTATCGGTAAAAACAACCAGCAAGGGCAGGACTTGCACTCGGCAGCCTGTTTGGTGGTCGCAGGTTTACACAAAGACCATTACCACGGCAATAATGCCGATAACATATAAACACGCCCGGAACGGGGTAGAAAGGTGAATAAAAATGGCGAAAGTGAATTTAATAGGCGTTCGTAACCTTGATTTCAAGGCAAATGACGGAAATACTATCCAGGGAGTGAAGATCTTTTTTTCTCATGATGATCCGAATGTAAAGGGACAGATCACTGAAAACAAGTTCATTAGCTCTGCAGCCTGCGGCAATATGGGTATAACTTTTGATGATCTGGTTTCCCATATCGGTGAAGTGCTTGATATCGACGTTGATTTCAACGGAAAGATCATCGGGATATCTGAGGCGGTTTAATGATGGCAGTCTTACAAATCATCGTTTGCGTACTCGGCTTTCTTTGCCTTGGGATCGTCATTGTATCTAGCATCATTAACAAGAAGAACAGGTGACAAATGACTACAGAAACCGGATTTAATTCCCCCGAGGAAATGCAGCAGGCGTATGACAGCATGTGGGAAGATATTGCCGGATTTCTGGACGATGTTCCGGATTACATATCCGAAGCGGTGAATTTTGCAATGACTAATCCTGCTGCTCTGATGATCGTCAGCCTGGTCATTGCATTTCTTGCTTTCATTTTAGTTCGGCAGATTATTTCTGTTTTCAGCGGTAGAAACCGTTGATATATGAAAGGGGTGTACTATGCTCTCTTTTTTACTATCCGAAGCCGCCGATGCTGGCGGTCAGATTACTTTACCTGAAGCGGGGGTGACTTTAACTATGGAAGCTTTGTGGACAAGTATAACTACTGTTGTTTCGAATTTCATTACCGGTGTACTTACTCCGGTTATTGAGTTCTGCACCGGTAATCCTCTTACCCTGATTTTTCTGGGTATTTCGTTTATCGGTATTGGTATTCGCTACACTAAGCGTGTAACCAATGCTTTCGGACGTGGTCGCTGATCACGTTCGCTTACGTCGGGAGACGTTGTGTTATAGCGGAGGCATTATCCTATTTTGTCTCCGCTTTTACTTTATGGAGGTGGTTCTGTGAAAAAGGTAAAGATCAATTGGATTAAGATCCTGTCCGTCCTGTGCATTATATGCATTACGTTCTTGACTATTTCAAGCAGCTTTGCTATGGCAGCTTCGGGAAGTCCTGTGAGCTGGGACGATGTAAGTGATGATGCTATTGCTGTCCGTGATGCCTATTTTGAATATTTTTCGTCATTAGGAAAAAATTTTTTATCTCCTTCTATAACTGATCCTACTGATATTCCTTTATCATGGGCAAAGTTTATTCAGGATCTTGGTTGGTGTATTTCGCCTGTAGATGATATTTATTATTATCTTAAAGACGGTGTATTGTGTGTTCGCAGTTCTGGCGGAGGTGGGCACGTTCGTTCCGGCGTTCGTGGCTCTGGTGGTTTTTGTCGAAACTGCAAGAAGTCTGCTGCTGAATGCACCTGTAATAATTTCGATGGTACTGCTTCTGAATTTTATCCTTTCTTTTCGGGTAAGGATATAAAAAATACAGCAGCTGATTATAATTCTCGCTATATGCCGATGGATAACCCTGAGCAGTTTATTTGGTCTTATAATTCGGATAATTCCGTTACTAAAACGAAACAAGATCGTTCACAAAGATTTTACTTTTTTCCCTCAAGTTCCGGTTTATGCCGGCTCGTCTGGAACCTGGGGAAATCAGAAGTGGACTGATTTTTATCTGATAGGATTTGCAATAGATGATATTTCCGGCGTTTATTATGGTAAATATTACGTGCATGTATACACTAAGAATGAAAACGGTTCAGTTTCGCTTATTACCGACTATTATTCATTGTCCGACGGTTCTTTATATCAGACTAAAAAAGGCACCTGGGATATAGGGAATTACCCTTATTTGTCCATGCATTATGCTACTGGTTCTTCTATGTTTTCCTTTCGTGGTTATAAATCGGCGTCTGCTTATTATGGTGATGTAAATGCTTCTTGGAAGACCATTGTAACTTCTAATTTTGCTATGCCTTTATCCGCTTCAGATAATTCCGGCACTCTTGAATTTACAAAGTATGTCGCGCTGCCTTCTTTTACTCCTGATACCAATAAATCTGATGATTACGGTTTCATCTGTTCAAGTAAGCAGTTTGAACTGTTTGCAAATCAAACGGGCATTGATTTTCAGAAGATACCGGATAACTACATCATCACTATTAACGGTGATACGATTTACAACTATCCCATTACTGACCCGTCTACAGGTAATTCTTCTACGATAAATAATCTTATCATTAACAATTATATTATACCTGGTTCTCCTGAGGCGCCTGATCCTGATGGACCTATTACATCTGGTTTATATGGGGTTAAAGTAAGCGGTAATGTAAAGGTTGATGGCGATATCAATATTAAAGCTGATCCCATTCAGATAAAGACAGATCCTATAGACATAAACGTGAATGTTAATCAGGGTGGTGGCTCTGTAGGTTCAGCTGGTACGGGTGAAGTTATTCGGTTCGATCAAGATATCGGTTTGAATAATTATTATGACTGGATGCAGGAGCAGACAACGGGCTTCAGCGGATTCATGAAGAACTTTTTTGGCTGGCTGCCCGGAGATATAGTCATTATGCTTTGTGCCGGATTTGGTCTTGTTATCCTGGCGCGGTTCCTGGGCAGGTGATATTGTGAATCTTGGAACAATTGCAGTTGCTTTGTTTAGCTGGGGGCGTTCAGTGTTTGAAGTTTTTACGGTGAGCTTCGGCGATGTTACTATTAACGGTTGGCTGCTGCTCTTTGGCGGTGCTGTCGTTTTGCTGGTCGTGTATTTCCTCGGCAGAATATTTCAGTAGGGGGTAAACAGTGGAAGGAGCTATTTTAGCTATAATATCTCAGCTTATCGAAGAGGCTATTGTTAAATATGCTAAGTGGGAGATTCAGCGTAAGATTGATGAGGTGGGTAATGCCATTTCGGAGTTCGTCGCTCTTTTTGACGATGATAATGATGGTACATATGAGCGCCAGGAGTTCATTTTTTCATTCGACGTATCGATCCCGGAATTTTATAACGGTTATGCTCTGGTGAACGACGGCGAGCAGATTGGGCTCGGTTTGCCGGAATATGAAATTGTTGATTCCTCGGATTTTACGGAGCTGATATCTGATGAGCAGATTTCAGGCAACGGCGGGTATTATCTGATTGACGATGATGTATATGCTCCGCTGCCATTCGATTTTAACGGAGATGGTCAGCTTGATTGGGGCAGGGTCATTGATAGAGATGAAAACGGTATTCCCGATGCTTCCGATGATGCGCCGTTTTTCCCGGTCGGATCCGATGGATATAAACAGATCATGTCCTCAGCTAGCGGCGAGAAGTCTTTTATTATAGTGTCGGCTGATGGTTCCGTTTCTGTGTATGACCCTAATGGTGAACTTACCGAGCAGGATTATAACCAGGCTTATTCCCTGTGGATAAAGGATAACGGTGCGTTGGATAAGCCTTTTAAATACTATTCCGTCACCGAAGCGCTGTTATTGATCGTGGCTCTTTTTGCCGGGGTCAGCCTTGTTGGGAAGCTGTTCAAACGGAGGGTCTTCTGATGGATTTTGTACGTTTCTTTCACAATTGGTATTTTGCTGACTTTGAAGAGGTCTGCACCTGGATCATGTATGGGGGCTGCGCCTGGACTATCGTAATCTTTGTTTGCAATCTGATTTTCTCGGCAGTCGATGACTTTATTAAAAGGGGGCGGCGCTGATGGTTGATTTTTTCCCTATAGTCAATCTTCGTTCGGTGTTTTTTTTCACCAGCGGATTTATTGACTTCGTTTTTCTGTTCTTCCTGCTCCGGTGGTTTATCCGGCTATTTCGTAAAGATGATAAGTAGGTGATTATATGTTTCAGATCATTTCCGCAGCGTTAAGGGCTGCACCTTTATTCTGGTTCTATGTTTTCAAGGATCTTGGCAGATACATAAAGGAAAAGGGCTGGACTCGCTTTAATTACTGGGGTCTTCATCTGTTCATCGGTAAGTTTGGAGGAGGTAAGACTATATCAGCAGTCCGGCGCTGCTATAATGTGTGTAAGTCCCACAAGGGAGTTACCGTTCTGACTAATCTGACCTTAACCGGTTTCCCGGAGGACACGAAGATCATAAAGCTCGTCAATTCTTCGCAGATCCTGGAGCTTCCGGATAAATCCATCGTGCTGATCGACGAGATCGGCAGTATATTCAATAGCCGGGACTTTGCCGCCAGCAAGCGCTCAGTTCCAAAGCCTGTGTATCAGCTGATATTGCAGTGCCGGCACCGCCGGATCATGCTGATCGGTACCGTTCAGCGCTGGAACCTGCTTGACAAGCAGCTGCGTGATATTGCTGATACTCTGACGGTTTGCCATTCGTACTTTGCGGATCCGTTCGCACGTTATACGACCTGCACGGAATATGACGCGCAGGAATATGACAAGTGGTTTAGTAATCCGTTGCTTCCATTAAGGCGGCTCGCTTATTACTCATATGTTCAGACGGACGAGCTGCGGAGCAAATACGATACTATCGAGATGGTAGATTCTATGCTTGACAAGGAGTATATCAGTGACGAGGAGATTTTGGCTAATCGAGCTGGTACCGGATTTGCTCCGGACAGTGTGAGCGATAATAAGAAAACGCTGCGTAAGCTGGGCAAGGCGGTGAAGCGATGAATATATCTGCAAAGCTGGATTATCTGACGATTTCGCTGCTTCCTGGTTCAACTGATTGGACTGTCCCGGAAGCCCTGGACAAGCTGACGAAGGCTCTATTTATCGAAGATTGGGTACCGTTCTTTGTTTTGGTCGGTGCCGGCTATGGTTATGACGAGATTCTGCGTTATAATGATGTTTCATTGAAGATATCATCTCCGCATAAGTTCCCTAAACAGGGGATATGCCTAGAGTTTTCTGGCGGCGGTGTCGCTTATTATATCGAGTATCTGAAACTGCAAAAAGGCGTTACGCTGCGAACCGCGCTTAATCGTTTTCGCTGTCTTTGCCGTTTTGGCTGCAAAACTAAATCTAGTCGTTTCGACTGGGCAATTGATGAACAGTGCTTCGAGGGAGAAACGCCTTGTCTTGACCTGGACGTGATTCAGCAGCAGCTGTTAAACCGTCATTTCGTTAGCCTGTTCCGACGAACGGATCCGGAGGTCGTGTCCGGTGATCTTGAAAGCTGCTTCACTGTTTCCGGAGAGGTAGATCAAAAGCTCCCGTTTACGTTCATTCAGTCCCAGGACGTTAGTTCCGGTAAAGTCGGAAAGACAATTTACCTTGGAAAGCGGAGATCCGGCACTATGATCCGCTTCTATGATAAGCTCGCTGAGCAGCTCGCGCACAAAATTTCCGTGCCGGAGGGCGTTACTTCGTGGAAGCGTTTTGAAATGGAGTTCCATCAGCAGAATGCCGGTGCTGTGTTGACAAAATATTTCGACAGCTCCGACGAGGATTTTCAGTCGTTCATCTGCGGGCTTGCGCTGAAGCTGATACGTTTCGTGGATCCCGGGCGGTCGCGGCGTTATAACTGCGTTACTTCCAAATGGTGGCTTGACTTCCTTAAGACCGCAAAGAAAAGTGACCTCACGATCCATAAGGTGAAGCGCAATAAGTTCTTGAATTTCTTGCTTAGCTTCAGGCGGCAGTATTCCGCGGCGTTCACTTCTGCGGTGTTCTGTTCGCCGTCGTTCCTGGTGTCCGTGCTTGAGGACGGATTGAAAAAGACCTCAAAGACCGCCGACCAGATCCGCTCCGATTATAACGCAGTGAAAAATTTACCGCCTAATTATTATGACTATGAGCTGCGAGAATGCTTGAAAACTCAGACCGGTGAAGAATATTGGCGTTCTTTTACCGATCTCGATGAAAAAGAGTTCTCCGGCAGATTGAGCGAGTTATATAAAGAGGTGTTCAAAAAGGGAGTGGGCAGTCTTGACAGTCCGGGAAGCATATGATCTGTTTATGTATGAGCAGCGTGTGAGAAACAATGCAGCTTCTACTCTGGAATATTACAAAACCTTTCTTGGCGAGTTCATTGAATGGTTAGATGTTGATATCGTTGATAATCTCACGATCAATGAGTATCGGGACTATATCATATATCTCAGCGCTTCCGGCATTAAGTCTACCAGCATTAACACCAAAGTAAGGGCGGTCAAGGCTTTCTATAACTTTCTTATCGATAATGACCAGATCGGCGATTGCTCTCGTAAGCTGAAGCTTATCAAGCAGAAGCGTGAAGAAATTATTATTCTTACCGATGATGAGATCAATACGCTTCTGTCCTGCTTCGATCTTGCTGATACTATCGAGCTGCGTAATAAATGCATTGTTCTCCTTATGCTTGATTGTGGGCTGCGCCGTGCTGAAACTACCCGTATACTTGTTAAGGATATCGACTTTAAGCAGCGTACTGTTCTTGTGAACGGTAAAGGAGATAAGCAGCGCATTGTTCCTCTGGGCTCCTCGACGTGTGAGCACCTCCGGAAGTACGCCGCACGCTTCGCTGATCGGAAGCCTGGTTCACCCTTTTTCCTGGATCGTTTCGGAAATGCTATAGATACCAATGTCATTGACTGCTTTTTTGTTAAGCTGAAAGCTGATACAGGTATTCAGAGATTGCGCCCTCATCTGCTGCGGCATACGTTTGCTACACTCTATCTCATTGATGGCGGTAATCTTGAAGTCCTCCGGATCATCATGGGACATAGCAGCATTGCTATTACTCAGTTGTATTTACATCTGGCAGCGAATTACAAACTTATCAACAGCAGACATAAATCCCATATTGATCAGCTTGGGACACCTTGATTTTTTGTGCCGGCTATTTTCGGGCAAAACAAAAGGCGCTGCCGCGAAAAAATCCGCATAACAGCGCCGTTTTTGGTGACCCATCCGGGACTCGAACCCGGGACACCTTGATTAAAAGTCAAGTGCTCTACCACCTGAGCTAATGAGTCATGCTGCCTGAATTGACAACAATAGTATTATACCAGAAATACGCGGCTTTGTCAAGGGCTTTCAACAAAAAAAGTGCAGCGGCTGGAAAAGTTTGTTGAGAATTAGTAAAACGGGTGAGTATAATATGTGCATTTGTTAAAAATCACAAAAAAACGCAGTTTTCATCAAAAAAACTATTGACTTTTTATAATATCTGTGGTATTATATAGTCAAGGAAAGGAAATAAGTACAAGCATCTAAGATGAAGTTTCACTTGACATCCTACCAAATATCCTGACCTAATCCATGAAAGAGGTAAGAACCAATGAATTAAGCTGATTACTTAAATTCAATAAGTATCGTGAAAGGAAAACCTTCCGATGCACCTCTGATCAATTTCTTCGAAATTTTAGCTTTAAGCAGAAAGGAAGCGAGTCCGGTGGAACTTACCGATTCACAGTATTCTTCATCTGCGGCTCGTGACAAGGGCTGAGCAAATAAAACCGGCGATCAGCTGCACAGGGTACTGTCTGACCCATAAGGTGCAGATTACGCCAAACAGGACGTCTAGTCCATTATCCGACCTCGCCCGGAAGCTCCGCAGATGATTTTCTTACCGCTATATGCGTTTACATAGATCACCCCTTCAGATCTTTGCGACCTAGAAAGCAGGTGGTTCCGGTGAAACACAGTATATTAGCAGGAAAATCTATGAAAGGAACTTAGTCCGATGGAAACTTGAAATTTGTTTCTACAAATCACTCAAGGCGGTACATTCCAATGAACCATTAAAATCATTACAACTGAATATAACAGCCCTGCGTTATGCAGGGCTTTAGTTTTTCACGATAACGGAGGAGAAAATGCAGTACGTTGTTACAAACTCACAGATGAAAACCGCGGAGCGCAGGTGCGACGAGTGTGTGACAAGCTATTATCAGATGATGGAGAATGCCGGCACGCGCTGCGCAGAGTTCATAGCAGATGTCGTTCCGGAAAACGCGCGCATTCTGGTGATGTGCGGTTCGGGGAACAACGGTGGCGACGGGTTTGTGATAACGCGGCTTCTCCGTGATCAGGGGCGCGATGTTTCGGTGCTGCTTGCTGCGGGAATGCCCAAAACTCCGGACGCGGAAAAGAATTTTTCGCTTCTTCCCCGGGGGACTTCTGTGTATTCCTATGAAACGAGAGCTGACGCATTCCGCATGGTGGACTGCGTCGTGGACTGCATCTACGGCACCGGCTTCCACGGGGAATTGCGCGACGAGCCGGCAGAGCTGATACGGCTGG
>ULLK01012775.1_pt1 | contig 11426 bp, 17 predicted proteins | sample 1951411 | NCBI WGS metagenome assembly ULLK01 (sample SAMEA4835526, study PRJEB28245) | human gut metagenome | biome: gut microbiome; material: fecal sample | place: Denmark | collected 2008 | reverse complement strand
CGTTAGGTCAATCCCATAAGCTTGCATGAACGAACCTACTATATATTCTCCATCCTCCACATAATCAATAATAGGTGTCGTATCATTTGAATCTCCCCTAGGGGTTGTGTTAGAGTTTGCGTAAAACTCAAGTAACTTGCTTAATATTTCATCTCTATTTTCTAATAATTCAGCTAGGCTTATACTTTGTATTACTTCTTCGGCTAACTCAATAATTGTGCATTTTTCTTCAAGCATCTGGCCTACTTTTATCCATTTTCTAAAATCTGTATTTATTAAAAAAGAGTTGCCATTTACCGTAATGGCGTTTGGCAACCCTTTCTTTCTAAGGTCAATCATTACTTAAACCCTTTCAACTTGTCAATATTTTGTAATGAATTTAAAAGCTTTGTTATATCTTCAATCCCCGAATTTTGAAGTGAATCTGTAAGATTATTCTGGTTAAATTCCTCAATCGGTTTGTTGTAAGCTTTAATGAGTTCTAAATACATGATATTGATTAAGTTAGGGTCTGTTTCGTTAAATGCGCCTATTGTCTCCGATACTTTATCATCTCCGATAATACTGCAAATCGTAGCATACATAGATTTACATTTATCTTTGAATTTAGATGTGCCGGAATTTATTATTTCCTGTCTTTCTATCTTTTCTGCAATTTCGAATGTGTACTTTGGTAATTCAATCACCATTCCATTTACTGTCATACTATAATCCATACTATTTGCCTCCTTAATATTCTGAATCTAGTTAAACTGTTGGTTCTTCAATGTCTGATTGTGTAGATGCTTCATCACCATTATTCACAACTTTTGTTTCTTTCTGTGATAAAGCATCAGATACTGGGTGTAGCAGTAAATGTAGGAACACCATCCTCAATGTTATAAGTTCCCTTATCAATTGTTCCACCCAATTTAATTGAGAAGGTAATCTTTCCATCAACTGTATTTAATACCTTAGATGTAATTGTCGCTACACATCTCCAAGCTTTCTTAGCCTTTCCACCGAAACACATTAAAAATGGAACTTTAACGTCTGAACCAGTTGGCATATTAAAGAACTGTTCAAACATGAAATCATAGATAGGATTTCCTTCATATACTGCAATCTCCTGTGGTAACTCAGGCTTATTTGAATTGATTTCTGTAACTGCATTTGGGTAGCAGATATAATCCATATCCTCTTCCTGCTCATTCATTGTCAATTCAAAAATGGTTGAGTAATCAATTCTTTTCCATGTGCTTGTCGCAAAGGTTGTATCCTTTGTCGTGTCCAAAAATGGAATGAATTGGTCTCTAGTTAATTTAGTCATTGCTCCCATTTAATTATCACTCCTTTTCTAAATACTCTATATAAAACTGCCCTTCATATCTTGCTACGTTAGGGCTGTCAACTGCTACATAAGCCTCTGGGGCTTTCGTTGTTGCTCCTATTTCATTCACAACATAGTTATCCCCTAAATCTGGGTAATCATTGTCGTTGTTTTTCTTTTCTATAAACTCAATTACCTTGTCAAATTCTGCAATAGCATCTAAGTTTATATCACTTGTTCCCCCATTGTCATAGTCTCTGACAAGATTTATGCTGAATATCAATCTGACTTCTTTTGAACCATTTACAAATTCATTGAGAATAATACTACTGGAATTCGAGTTGACGGAAGAATTTCCGGGGTCTATTGGAATGACATTGAAGTAGGTATATGTTCCCATTTCTGGGCAATTAGATAACCACCCTAATATTCTTTCATATACATTTACTCTCATTCATATCACTTCCTTTTAATATATTCTGTAACTGCTCTAGCTACTTCACTACTCTTATCTCTTTCTGCCGCTTCTTCCCAATGACTTTGAGCTAACATATTCTTTTCTTTGTTATAATTGAGCGGTTTGCCTTTCTTACTTACACCCTGCCACTGATAATGTGCATATCTTTGTGTATAAGTAACTTTCCAAGGTTCTGTTATATAAGACTGCCCTAATGTACCGGAATCCCTAGGTGTATATTTCTCAAATATCTTTGCCCAAGTTTCCGATAAAAATCTTCCTACATCATCATCTAATATTCTATTGACTATTTGACTTGAGGGCTTCATTTCTACTCTGACTTTCATTATATACCACCAACCCGAAACTCAAATCTAACAGAAAGCTTCTTGTCTACTTGTTCAATACTTCTTATTTCGCAAGTATTAGGTTCATATTCGTTCTTTATTTTAGTGATTGTGTTAGGTGTGACTTCTTCTGTCACTTCGTCTAATATAATCACATCTTGATTGCTTAATGTATAATATCCTGTTTTATCCTCTAAATTCTTCCACTCTTTATAAGGAAGATAGTTTCCCGTAAATGGTATTAGTATAGTGAACGATTGTCCCATTGAAACTACTGTACCATTTACGTTAGAAACTCTATCTTTCTTATATGTGCAATTCTTAATGATTGTTTTATACCAGATATCCGTGTTTGTTACGGAGTCTTGTCGTTTAAGACGATTGAGAAGTGTTATATTTCCAACCATGTAAGCACCTCCCTCTGTAGAACAATTCCGGATATCTAGGATATAAGTATTGCATCATCAAGGTTTTGCAATTTTCTTGTAAGCTATCATCTTCGTTCTTACTTGTATCATATCCGAATGATTCAATACCATTACTGTATGATGTAAGTCCGGCAGATGATTGTTCATTGGAAGAACTACTACTATAATCTATATTGACTAATTTAACCTCCAACATTTGAACCTCTTTTGGTACTATCCCTAGCCCGATTATCATTTCTGATAATCGTCCTTCTGTGATATAGTCCATTTTTGATTCAATGTCAAATTGTAAGTTAGGGAATGCATCCTCTGGACACTTTCCACCTAACGATTGATATTCTTCAAAAGTTAAATAACCCATAGAACGCATTCCCCTTTCTTACTCAGCTTCTGAGGCGGAGGCAACCTTAGTTGCTGACTTCTTTGTCTGCTTTTTCGTCACTTCAACTCCACCCATCATATTGATATAAGAATCAATGACTTCCGGATTCTCTGTGACTAAAACTACACCGTCTGGCATTTTAATTTCCATGACTAATTCCTCCTATGCTAATATTACGCTGCGTGAGTTCCGTCATACCATAAAATGGTATCCGGAGTAACTGCCTTTGTGCCGTAGTGGAAGAATAACTCAATACCCACTGCATCTGAAAGAGGAATCTTCTCTGCGGTATACACGTCACTCATTACAGGCTGTGCAATTGATTCATCCATCATAATCTCAAACTTAACTCCCGAAGGAAGTCTATTTGAGTTGTAACACTTAACTCCATGATACATATTGAACTCTTCTGTAGTTGTATCTACATTAGTATTCACTACTGTATCAAGATACATTCTCATTGCAGAATAAGTATCCGGGTCAAATGTAATAGAAAGCATTGAACGGTCTAATCCGTCAATGTAATTGTTCTTCAACTTCTCTAACTGCAAGATAGCTGATTCTACGATATCTTTAATATCTGTCAATTCCTTAGCAGGCTTAAACTGTGTACCGGCTGTCTTACCCTCTGAGAAGAAAGCTGTATCTAACTCAGCTACAAGTCTTTGTGCGTGGTTTGCTGAACGTTTAGCAACTAATCCATCAACACCTAAAAGCTTGATATCCTTCTGTTCTACTTCTTCAACAAACTCTCTGTCTACGTTAATAGGAACAGTAACAGTCTTTCCTTTTACTGCCGTTCCTTTTCCTGCTCCTCTAGCAGTTCCGTATGCCTGTGAACTTGCGTTTACAAATCTTTTAGCTTCTACTGTACCTGCTGATGGGTCTCCAGATAAATCTGTGTTTTTAATTTTGCTAGAAATTGTTCCTTTCTGAACGTTAGCAATAACTCCATCATATGCCTCTTTTAAAAGCATTTTTCCATCTGAACTTCCGTCTAATAAGACATTGAGCGACTGAATTCTTCCTGATTCTGCCATAATTTAATCATCCTTTCTTTTTACCAAAATGTTACTGAAGGTTTTTCAGTATTTTCTTTACTTGGTTGTTCTGACCCACTTGACTTACCACTAAACTGAATAGTAGGTGTTGGTGTTGGGTCTGTTTCTGGTTCTTTTTTATCTTCTTTCAAAAAAGCATCTGCATCTGTCTTTTTATAAGATTCTAAAAATCCATCAAAGCCCTGCAATTCACCATCTTTCAACTTCATTTGCTCTTTAATTGCGTCTGCAATAAAGGCTTTCTTTGCTGAATTAGAAGAAAAGTTTAATTCTGAAGCTTTCTGCTTTACTGCAAACTCATATGCCTGTTCTGCTAACTTCTTCTCATAGTCAGTCTTTGCGGTATCGTAGTTTGCCTGCAATGTTGCTAAATCTGTTTCCAGATTCTTCAACTTTTCTGCATCTGTTCCGGCATTCTTCAACTTTGTTTGCAAGTCTTTAATATCTGCATCTCTCTGCTTGATATCTGTGTCATACTTATCTTTATAAGTATCACGTTCACATTCTGCTTTTTCCAGTTTTGTCTGCAAGTTTTTGACTTCATTTACTGTCTTATAATTTTCTAACAGTAATTTGTCAAATTCATCTTTCTTGTCAGATGGAACTGAAATTCCGATTTTGTTTAAAATCTCATAAATATTATCCATTTGCTTTTCCTCCTATAATCTAAAATGACTTGATAAAGCCCGCTTTCCGGGCTATGGATTATTTACAATTTGTATTATACATAAGTTATACACAATTGTAAAGTACAAATTGTGTATAACTTGTTGATAACTTGTGTATAACTATAAAAAATAAGAGTTATCAACAATTTACTGTTGATAACTCTGTGGATATGTGTATAACTATTTGAATTTCTTAATGTCAAACCCTGGAACATATGCCCTATCATATCTAGGTTTCAGTTCCGCCCTTTTGCTTATATAATAATACTGCTTTTTCATTTGTCTTAATTGTTCTTCTTTCTTATCTAAATTAAGCCCTGCTTTTTTTAATGCTATAATTTCATCTTGTTTATATCGCATATTAGTTTCCGCTTGTCTCATAAGCTGACTAGCTTCGTATCTTGTTACTTCTTTTTTCCCAATCGTTATCTTTTTAGTTGTATATTCTCTTATCTTGTCTAATTCTTCTTGTGAGTATGTTGGAGGTGATACGCCTAATATGATATATGATATATGATGTTGGCAATTACAAGTTCCGAATTGTCTTTTTAGGCTACCGTTTATTTTCTCAAACTTCTCAAGACTATATTGCTTTCCTTGATATGGTAAATGGTCTTCTGCACATAGTCCATGAGCATCTATTTCCACACCATCTGCTCCATATTGTTTTCCTGCTTCTTTTCTTACACCATAATTTATCTGTCTTACACCTTCTAATATATTCATTCTAGCCGCACTGTCTAATCTTCTAGTTCTTCCACTTGCATATTTAACTCTAGCTCCGTTCTGTGCTTTATCAATCAACATTCTTCTCATTACACTCTGGTAATCGTCGATTCCAGTTGCTACTGTATCAATAGCGAGGTCTATTACATCTCTATAAGATTGACTGATAACTGTTGTTCGTGTCATATTTAAGAAAGTATTCTGTGTGAGATTTTTAACAGATGATATATAATTTTGTATGGCAGTATTTTTGGCAAAAGGAACTTGTGCTATTTTTCTTGCTTTATACAAATATGCCACATCTTTATATATTTCTCCAGCACTTCTATCATATAGCTTATAAATATCTTGCAAAGCTAACCCGGTTTGTTGGGAAAGATATAGATTGATTTCATCTATATTATTTCCCATAATAGCCATTTGCTGTAATCTGTGCATATTATCCTTATCAAGCTTTCCAATAGTTTTTACTTGTTCCGCCATTTTAGTGAGGTAAAAAGTATTCACTTTTTCAAATCTTTCAGAAATTTGATATGCAATTTCTGTTAATTCTTCGTTTGAAATAGCCATCTATTTACTCCTCATTTTCGTCATCATTACTATTTGTATTAGTATCCTCATTTTCTCCTGATTCGAGTGTATTTTCATTGTTTGTTGCTTGTGAAGTAAACAAATCATTTAGCATATTAGCCTGCGCTTGTTCTTGCATTTTATCAATCTCAAGTTGTGCCGCTTCTACTGATTCTCCTGTGTACCAAGAACGAACTTCCGCCTTACTTAAAATTCCCGCATTTTGCAAGTTCAATTTCTGTTCGAGCTCTGTATCTGTATCTGTAAGTATACTATCTTTCCAATCAATGTTAGTATCATAATCACCTTTAGGTGCAAGATTATAGATTTCAGTAAACATATTCATTGCATAGACAACATCTAAAAGGCATTGCTCTAATGCATTCTGTATAGCAGATATTGTAATGTATGTTCGTTGCTTCAACAACTTAATTTCTGTTGCCGTTCTAGCTTCACTTTCTACTTGTGATAATGTTCCTCTTGCAAGCCCTAACATATCCTCGATTTTGTTTGTGTAAACATTCAAACCTTGTATATAGTTAGAATCTCTTAAAGATGGAGCCCATGCTTGGTATGTGTCATCTGCCCCTAAATCTAAATGACGATATAATCTTTGCTGCACATCATCTAATCTCATTTCTGTTCCATAGTATCCTTTTTCATAAGTGACTGCGGTAGGGTCTACGTCAATGGCTAACTGCCCGCCCTTATATTCCCAGTCAAGTCGACTAAATTGTTCATCCGCTTTTCTAATAAGTTTAATAGCCGGACTAAATATAGATATACCTAATGGGGAGTCAATATCTATATTATTTGCCAGTGGAACTCTGAAATATCCAAATAATGACTTATCAACAGGGCTAATAGTTACTGGTTCTTCACTAATTCCAGCCCATCTTGATATAGATGATAATGGTACCTCTTGTCCTAAGTCTTGTTCTTTATCTTCATCATCTGCTTTTACAATTTCCGCTTTAAAAGCTTTGTTCTCTACTACTAAGGAACGCTTTTCTTGTGAAAATGTCTGACGTTCTATTTTAGTGTATATATATTTTCCGGATGTAAACTGATTAAAGAAAGCTACATCAATAATATTTCCATCATCATCAAATGCAATTGGGTAAAAGTCACCTTGATAGTTGAAATCTAAATATATTTGATTTCCGCTAATATAAGGCTTTATAATCATTCCGCCTAATGCAAGTGCTTTTTCTAATGTTTGCGGTAATTTCTTTACTAATCTTTTTTGGTATATATCATTTAAGAATTTAGCTCTTGTGTCTATTACATCATTCTTATCCTCATCCGTTTCATCCTCTACACCGGGTTCGGTGATAGATGTTTTCATTTCAGATAACACTTGCTGTTGCATTGATTGGCATATCAATTTAGGAAGTCCTAATGAATATATTCCTATATGTTCATTTAGCCAAGGGCTTTCATCTTTATACACAGCTTTCCATAAATCCATAGAATCGGACATTGCGTCCGAGACTACAGATTCATCTAATTCAAAGGCATCTGTAATGGATTTATATCCCATCATTCTTCCTAATGCTTCATAGATTAAATTTAATAATTTTTTAATCATGCTTTATTCCTCCTTATATTATTCAGTTATGGTTGTGCTTGTATCTGTTTTAGTCGTATCTGTTTTAGTTGCGAGTGCCTCTAATGCTTCAATTCTTTTCAACAAAGATGCTACATCACTATTTAGCTTTCCTGTATCTCCTGTATGCGGTACGAAGTCATCATAAGTAGCATCTAAATTAGTTGTAATCATTGGTTTGATTATAGTATTATCGGGAATAGCAACGCCTACCCTAACGAATATATATGATTCTGGATACGTTCCTGCATTAAGAAAAATCGGGTCGTTTACTTCTTCGTGCGTCGCAGTTCCGTCAAAAACACCTAAACCAAATCTATCAGAATCACTGCCAACACATCCAGTTAGTACACAATCATTATTTAAAACAAGACTGCCGGTAAGTTTGAAATAACTTTGATTAGTACCATCGTTCTGGCCGCTCAAAGTATAAGTTCCATCCCCATTATTGGTACAAGTAATACCATTTATAGTAGTAGTCTGTAATGTAGGATTCCAAAAATTGACGGTTGTTTCTTTTTTTAGAGTATCTACATCTTCTGAAATATCACTTGTTTTTTCTGTAAGCACCTTATTAGATGAAAAATATGGTTCATATTCTGTTGCTACTGAACCTTCTTCAAGCATACACTTAAAAGTAATTGTATTAGACATTGCATTTGCTGTGTTATTAGGACTAATTTGTATAAGAGATTCAGTGCCAACAGCGGTAAACGTCATTGATAATGTTGCATCGGTTATAATCATAGATACAAGTGTATTATCGCTCAAATCACTAACTGAAGTTATACAACGGTAAGAATAGTCACTCCAATCTTTAATTGTAACTGTGTAAGATTTACCTACAATCGTTGGAACACTCAATACAAAAGAACTGTAATTACCTTTATTTGTAACATAAAATGTATCATCCTTAAATAATATTGAACAGTTTTTTATTTTTGAATCTATTATATTACGACCTAATAAATTCTTTCCGCCAGCTACTTCTCCATATCCATTATCGGATATTCTTCTTTGTATTTTTGTATCATCGTATATCGTATCAGTGAATACTGCATTTTCTGGTACATCACTTTTTACAGTATGATTTCCTAATTGTTCAGATAAAGCAGTTAAAGAAGTAGATTGTGCTTCTAATTTAGTTCCTACTGTTTTTGCTTCTGCCGGTACTCCCTCTTCTGTCAATGTTGCATCTGTCAGCTTTAAATCTACGGTTTTTAGATTTCCTATCAATGGAACATTGTTTATAGATGGCTTATTTGTTAAGTCATTATAATTTGTTGTTCCACCTTCTCCACCACCACTTGTTTCAATCTTTCTAAATCCTGGTATAACTACTCTTCCCATTATTGTTCTCCTTTCAATTTTTCTACATACATTTTAAGATAGTTAATACATTTTTGCAAGTCTTGCTCTTTTGAATTACCTTTCTTATTCCCATTTCTGCTTATATAGCGTAATACTGTACCCAAATAGAAACCATCTTCATAATTCCAGTTTCCTTGTTCTCCCCATGCTTCAATTACTTTAATACATTCGTATGGATTATCTTTCCCTCCATAATAGCTTGCATGGTTATTATTTGTATATTCCTTATCAATCAATAGCTCCAACCCCCTTATACACTTCATATATTTTTGGAAATTGAATAGCAATCCAATCAACCATATTTTCTTCATGACCAAATTGCTGTAGATGTTCAAAATTTGATTGTAAACCACTCTCGCTTAAAAAAGCATGAATAATCTCATGTCTTAACTGTTTCTTCATTAAATATTCAAAATTTCCAACTTCATTATAGTTGTCTTTTCTTATAATGATTGTCTTACTTGTATTGTCACACAACCCATCTAAATCTGCATCTTTCAAATTCTTTCGTTTAATCTTATAAGTTGTACCTAATATATCTACTTTCATTTTTACTTTCCTTTACGTTTCCAAACTCGCTCCATCGCATATCTTGTCATGTCAATACTGTGGTTATTAGCATCCGGATATACTGACGTTGGTTCTCCATCTTTTGTTAGTTCGTATTCATACTTGCTAAACTCTTTAGCAGTTTCCGGGCATCTTATAGGGTCTATAACAATCTTGATAAGGGATTGTAACCATTTCATTCCGTATCTTACACTATCTGGACCTTTCTCTGCTCCTCTTGCATTTATTCCATAACTTCTATAATCTGCGATTGATTTTTGTTCCGCGCTATCACAAGTTACTATATCATATCTTCCTAAATGGAAATCTTCTAATAACACTTGGGCGGTATCTTTATTTTTCATCTTATTAGTTCTAAATTCCTCAAAGATATACAATGTCATTCTTGCGGCGTCATAATGCATACAACCATAATGGAATGGGTCTGGAAACCAACCCCAGTCAACTCCTCTATACAGATTACTGAATCTTGATATTTCATCATCTGTAATTTGTCTTATCTCTAAATTGTCAAAGACTTCTGTTCCTGTTCCTACTGGAACACCTAAATATTCATGTTCATAGGCTTTTGGGTTTACTGTCTTTAACCATTCTGCATCATCTATAAACTGTTGCCCCAGCCACTCTTTCGGAGATGTAAGATAGGTTGTTTGAGATACTAATGTATCACTTCTTAGCTTTTCTTTCTCTATATAGTCATTTGCCCAATTTCTTCTTGACTTTGGTGGGTTCATAGATTTAAATACTAAGAAATCATTTCCGCCTCTTATTACAGATTGCTGTACTTTTCTTATTTCTTCCTCTCCTGCAAATTCATCAAACTCTTCAAACCATAGATAAGCTATATATCCAAACGGTACTTTTATGGATTTTGATTTTGCCGCTTTATCCAATCCTTTAAATATAATCCTTTGTCCGGTTGGAATGTATTCAGCTCTCATTGGTGATTTTGTCAATTTCCATAAATGGCTAACTCCTAGTATATCAATAGCCCATTCTATCTGAGCAAATACAGAAGTCTCTAATGTATCCCCTACTTTTCTATAAACCACTGCGTGTTTCTTGCAGTTCTCCTTTTTCATCATATTGTGAATAATTTCAATAGACACAAATGAGGATTTTAAAGAACCTCTTCCACCAACTAAATCATAGTAGGTATGATTATGTCTACTAATATCTTTATGCACTGCATAGAAAGCTGGTCCAATACATTTAGTTAATGCTTTTCCTTTAATCGTCTTCATCTATAATCTCCACATCCTCCGGAATGTCATCTATAATATTTACTATGCCTTCAATATTTAATGTCTTTGCTCTTACATCTAGTCTTTTTGCTAATTCACTTGCCGCCCTGGTTCTTTCACTTAATGAAGCGTCTAAATCGAATTGGTCTTTTGCCTCTCCTCGCATTACAGATGTAAGATATTCCATTACTTCCTGTATATCGGCTATCTTATCTGACTCCAACCTTTCATTGATTGCATCAACGTACTCCGCCACTTTAACATTAGTTAAGAGACGTGAACCTTGTACAGAAGCAGTCTTCTTACTATATCCTGAACGAATAGCGGCTTGTGTTACATTATTTGACTTCATAAAATCCTGTACAAATCTTATTTGTCTTTGTGTTAAATTTTTCTTTGCTTTCTTTTCTCTTTCTGTTTCTTTATTCATTTTCTTTTACCTCCTGCCATATATTATTCAAAGCTTTTATTGCTTTTACAATACTTGATGTTTTTATTATTTCTTTTTTATTTTGTTTTATTATATACATCTTTATAATTCTATCTTGTTCTTCTGAATAGAATTGAGATGTATTTATCAATACTATTATTCCTTTTTGTTTTAATGCTAATTGTAGCTTATATAATGTATTTGATAAATCAGCCATATATTCCGCCTCCTCATTTTTTGTTTTAAATTATATT
>ULLK01004552.1_pt1 | contig 11527 bp, 9 predicted proteins | sample 1951411 | NCBI WGS metagenome assembly ULLK01 (sample SAMEA4835526, study PRJEB28245) | human gut metagenome | biome: gut microbiome; material: fecal sample | place: Denmark | collected 2008 | reverse complement strand
ACATTGCCTGATTTCGTCAAAATAATTGGTTGTTGATCGAACTTTTGACAACCATCAGACCAGTATTTATAAGACTTTGAAAAAAAACTGTCAGCTATTCAGAGAAATTCGATATGAATCAGTAGCTGTCCCTGAGCCTTCTGCCAGTGCAGCAGCCTTCAGATTCAAAACTGGTCGAACCCCACCGGCGATGTCCGTATAGTTCCAACTGCTAGCATTTCCACTGCCACCCACATTCCTCATGAGAGCATTATGAGTGTTAACGAAGTACGGCGAGGAAGCCCACCAATATTGCCCTGAGTATAGGTAGTAACCACTATTGCCATCAGACCATCCACCGGCTAGTACGATTTCATCCGTACTCAAAAGGCCGATGGGATACGTTAAAGCTCCATTGCCATTAGTAGTATCACTTACTGTAAAGGCATCATTTTGTTGCGAACATTTTAAATTAGACTTAGATGCATGCCAGCTACCCCAGTTGTATCTCGTAGAACTCAATCCCGCTCCAGTTCCGGAATTATTAGATGCAAAACTGCGATCATTGCAGAAAATATTATCTGATAAATATTGTTCATTTTCCGTACCGGAAATATTGGTTTTATACCAATCATCTAAATAAGTTTTTATAGTTGAGTCATTTGTATTAGTCTGAGCTATTTCTTTACTTGAAGTTCCATATAAGACATCGCTCAATTCAGCTGAAACACTTGAATCACCAGCCGTTATGCTAAATATATTATATACATATCCTCGCGAAGTATCTGAACTTGTACTTTTCATCGTATAATAACCCATATAGTCTGAGGTAATCGCACTTCCCAAAACTGCGATTGGATTTTTTAAAGTGAATTTTCTCGTACTTTCATCAAACGTATAATCTTTAGCAATATAATATGTACTTGTATTTGCAAAATCAGCTATTACAATAGGTGATGCAGTTTTTACTATCGTATCTGCATTACCATACATATAACCAATGCCAGCATTATCATAGGCAACATATACATTATTACTATCGTGAGCATTGTCTCTTTTCCAGTAATAATTGAATGCTGACTTTCCAATTTGTCTATCCGCACTACTTTCACCATTTGTATGGGCAGATGTTCCATCATAGATTACTCTGACAGTTCCATCACCATTAATGCGGATAATACGCCAATACATAGGGGCATTTTTTTCCCTTATTACAGTACATTTTCTATTGTATGAACCTGAATTCTGGCAAGCTTTTAAAGAATCATATTCTAAATAATCAGAGGAAGCTTCAGTAAGATATCCATAAACCAACTCTGTAGACCAGTTCCCAAACTTTACATAATTATTAGTAACATTACCTCTATAATAATAACTAGTTCCATAAGCATCAGAAGCACTGCAAACATAACCATCAGTTGCTTCTATCCCAGTAACATTAACTGTCCCATCACTATTGATAGTTGGGCACTTTCCAGTTGTATCCAATTGAGCAATTATTTTTTGCATCGGTGTTAATTCAATTGCTACCGCATTAACAACTACTTTTGATTTAAAAGTCTTATTTTGAGCATCATCGGCTAAAGTTACACTTTTATCCATCCAAAGAGAAATACTATAATCTTTACTACCATTGGGCATTAAAATACCCGTGTCTATTGTACGTGACTCAGTACTGCCATCTATTTCTGTAGTAGCTGTATCATAACTACTTAATAAATTTATATTACCATTGTTTACCATAACTGCTAAATACTTACTATTTAGAGTAGTTCCTTCCAACATTTCCATATTTAAAGTATACTCTGCTGACATAGTACATGTATTAGTTAAAGTAAATGTATAAGGAGTTAGTTTTCTTCCCTCTTCATCAGTTATAGGATACATATTAGTTAAATTAATTTCATCACTTTGATTAGTTAATTCTAATTTTAAACATTTACTAATACCAACATTAGTTTTATCTTGAATAGCCGTATATCGCCACCAAGCGTATGATAAACCAATACATAATAATGCCAGTAAACATATTGCCAGTATTATAACTGGTACTTTTTTATTTTCTTTCAGACTCATAAAATTACCTATACTTCTATTATTTTCTGTTAAAAATAAATAATACCTAGTATTTAAATAAGTACTCATTAACCCTATTTACATACATTGACGCTTTTCATAGAGTTTAATACTCTATAAAATCGTATTTTTCTTATCTATTTTTAATCTATACTATAAATATAGCATAAAAATAATGCTTTTTAAACATTTTTTATGTGGTAACTAAATCTTTTTGTAGTCAAATTTATAGTCAATTAATCCTTTAAAGCTAGTATTTACCTTGATTTTTCATAGAGTAGTAAACTCTATGAAATTTTTTAATTTAATAGTATAACCAAAATTTATTTTAATATACTAAAAAAAGCTAATACTAAATTTTCTTAATATTAACTTCTACTATTTCACTATATTTACTTGTTCTTACTTGATTATGCCATGCTCCAACTCCAGATGATACAATTAACCTTTTATCCTCATAATAACCATATTTTAAGAAATAACCTAACGGCCATATTTGACCAGCATGGGTATGACCAGATAACTGAACTATTACTCTTAGATCCATATTTTTTATGACATTAGGTTGATGATCTAATAAAACTATAGGTTTATCTAAATTAGCAGTTAGACTATTTAAATTGCCTCTTTCTTTATCTTTTAAATCTCTTCTTCCTAGTAAATAAAAATTATTATCAATTAAAATACTTTCATCTTCTAAAACTTGAAAACCACTATCAGTTAAATAACTTCTTCTTTTATTATTTAATAAATCATGATTACCTTCAACATAATAAAGACCATATTTAGTTTTAATCGTGCCTAATTTAGCTATTACTTCTTGGGTTTTACTATCTTTACTAAACTCATCTATTAAATCACCGTCTATAACAAAGATATCATAGTCTTTATTACTTACTTCTTCTACTAACTTATCTAATTTTCTTTTGGATAATGTCGATAAATGCACATCACTTACATAAGCCATTCTTATATCTTTAGTTATATCACTATTTTCTAAATTATAAGTTGTAAAATGTAAATTTTCGACATTTATTACTCCCAATATTACGATAATAATAGGAATTAAAAAACATAAATAGAAACTTTTATCTAAATATTTATTTTTAAATACTTTATGGATAATATAGTATAAGGCATTAAACATCAAAACATAAATAAGATAAGTTGAAATAACACTTCTAAATAATAAACAAACTAAAACGCCAAAAATAACCCCGATTCTCTCATTTTGCTTTTTTACCTTCTTTTGCATATGATAATATTCTTCTATATTTTTAATTGCTAAATATGAAGTTATTACCCATAAAAAAAGAAGTATTAAAGCATGTATTATAGGCATACTATTCCACCCTTTTTATACTTCTAACTAGTATCTATCTCTACTTCTTAAGAATGGAGGAATATCAACATCGCCGTCATCCTCATCTTCATCTTTATTATTATATGAATCCATTCTTGTATAATCAGTATCATCTTCTAAAGAATCACTATCCAAATTATCATCAAAACCAGTTGCAATAACAGTTACAATTACTTCATCATTTAAATTTTCATTAATAACAGCACCAAAGATTGTATTAATATCCGTATTAGCAGCATTTCTAACAACTTCAGCAGCATCTTCAGCCTCAAATAAAGTTAGTGAATTACCACCTGTAATATTGATAATCGCATCGGTTGCTCCATCGATAGTCGTTTCAAGTAGTGGGCTTGATACAGCTTGTTTAGCAGCTTCTACGGCTCTATTTTCACCAACACCAATACCAATACCAATAATGGCATTACCTCGTTTTGACATAATTGTCTTAACATCAGCAAAGTCTAAGTTTACCAAACCAGATACTGCAATTAAATCCGATATTGATTGAACTCCACGTCTTAAAACATTATCAACTTCTTTAAATGCTTCCATCATAGGAGTTGTTCTATCAATGATATCTCTTAATCTATCGTTTGGAATAACAATAATAGTATCCACATGATGTCTTAATTCTTCAATACCAATTTCCGCATGATCCATTCTCTTTTTACCCTCAAAACGGAAAGGTTTAGTAACAATACCAACTGTTAGGGCTCCTAAATCTTGAGCAATCTCCGCAACGATTGGAGCCGCACCAGTACCAGTGCCTCCTCCCATACCGCAAGTAACAAAGACCATATCCGCCCCACTTAAGGCTTCTTCAATTTCTTTTTTACTTTCTAAGGCAGCTTCCCTACCTACATCAGGATTAGCACCAGCTCCTAAACCATTAGTAATACTTTTACCTATTTGTAACTTAGTCTCAGCTTTACTAACATTTAAAACTTGTAAATCGGTATTTGCAACGATAAATTCTACTCCTTGAACACCCGATTCAATCATTCTATTAACGGCATTACAACCGCCACCACCAACACCTATAACTTTAATCTTTGCAATTTGATCCATTTTCATCTCGTACATAAACACTCTCCGTTCCAGTTATTCAAAGAAATAGTCAAAGACTTTACCAATAATACTATTACTACTAGTTTTTGCTTCACTTTCTTCTTTACTAAATTCTTCTTGTTCTTCTAAATTTAATATGGAATAATCGTAATTTTTTAACTTAGCATTATAATCATACCATTTAATTAATCCAAAAGTACTAGCATACCTTGTATCTCTAATTCCAATTGTATTAATATAGCCAATGCGTGCATTCTTCCCAAATATTTCTAAAACATTTAAGTCAAAATCACCTATATTTGCTATTCCACCTGTACATATTATATAACTTATTTGCCTTTTTGTTAAGGTGTTAATTTGCTTTTTAGCCATAGAAAGTATCTCTTGCACCCTTGATTCTATAATTTCACTCAAATTAACCTGATTTATTATTAATTTATCCCCATTATTATCTTTAAGTTCTATTTTTTCTAAGTTATTAGCATTTTTACTACTACCAAGTCCTAACTTTTTATATACTTCCTTAGCACTATCCAAAGATATCTTATAAACATAGCTAATATCTTTTAAAACATTTAAACTACCAACTTTTATCTTTAAGGTATTAACAAGTACCCCCTTATTATAAACAGAAATACTAGTACTTAAATAACCTATATCAATAATAATGCCACAAGTAGTATCCATATCATCACTTTTAAAAGCAAAATAATTACCTACAACATCATAACTTATATCAACAACACTTACTCCTAAATTATCAAGTACTCTTAAGTATTTATAAACATCATCTTTACTTGAACTAGTAATAATACTTTTAACTTCTAGTGACCTACTAAAAGTATTAACTGGTATATCTGTTTTACTAGAATCATCTAATGTATAATATAAAGGTGTAATATTAACTAACTCCATATTATCTTGAACTACATTTTTTCCTGACAAATTAACTACTTTTATCATATCATCTACGGTAATTAAATTGTCTTCATTTTTTATATCTATTCTTGCCCTATTAATTGTAAAAGATGCACTATCTGTTGGAATAGTAAGTAATGTCTTTTTAATTTCTATTCCTAATTTTTCCTTAGCATCACTAAGTAATTTTTTAATAATACCTTCTAAGATATCATAATCAATAGTCATATCTTTTTTTACAGCATCATTATTTACTATACTACTCGTTAAGACATATAATTTTTTTTTATTTATTTCTGCCACTATAAGTTTTATACTAGCATAACCGATATCTAGACTGGACATTATTTTTCGCATAAATACCTCTACCCTTTTTCATAAATTAATTATACTAAAGTTTATTTTCATTTGCAAGATTCCAACTTAAAAAGACTATTAAGAACCCTTAATAATCTAAGTTTAAGTCTATTATAATCTTATCAGAATAACTCTATATTTTATTTGTTAATTAAAGTTTGAAAGAATCCCATTAATTCATTTCTTCTTAGAACAATAACCACAGCAGAAACAACAACAATTATAATTAACATAACAACTGGTATGCTAACTTTACCATTCTTTTTACCACTATCACCGGTAGTTGTATTATTATCAACAACACCTGGTGTATTTACATTACTATTTGGAATACTACCAACATTTATAGAATTATCTAAAGTTACATCATTACCCGCATTTAAAGTTGGCTCTTGATTTAAAGGAGTACCGCTATTATTAATATTTTGATTATCTAATAAATTACTATTTACTTCCTTTAAAACATTTTGATAATTAGCATTATTTGTATTATCACTACTTACATTAGAATTAATTTCTACCGGATTATTATTACCAGTAATTTCTGGATTAACATTTCCATTAGAATTAACAGCAACATTATTTTCTAAATTAATAGCTTGATTGCTACTATTATTTGAAATATCCGTATTCATTGCAGGAGCAATACTTCCATTACTACTAAAATTATTTGCAGATACAGAATTATCATTTACTATCCCATTATTTACTGGATTTGTATTTTCTATATTACTAACAGTATTTATATCTGCTACTGGCTCTACTGGTGTATTAACAGCTTGAGATATTGACTCTTGATTAATATTAGCATTAAATGTTGGTTGGTTATTAAGTTCCATAGATGTTTTGGATTCTAAAACTGGTGCAGCATCACTACCAAAAGTCTCATTTGTAGCACTTAAATTACCATTATCAGTTAAATTAGCTGTATTTTCTGTAGTTTGAATATTTTGATTATTTGCACTTTCTGAATTTTCTGTACTAACTGATTCCTTAACAACAAATTGATTATCCAAACTTGGTTGATTAAAATCATTATTTTGTTCAAATAAAGGAACATTATTTACGTCTTGAATACTATTTTCTCCTTGATTAGTAACAGTATTTAAAGAATTAGCTTGACTAATACCATCACCGGAATAAACATTGTTATCTAAATTTTGATTAACATTATTTTCTTGAACCATAAAAGCATTAAAATCAGCTATGCCACTATTACTACTTTGGAAAGTATCTCCATTATTAACAGGATAAATGCTTTGATTTACGATACTAGAATCGCTATTACCATTATCAGTTGGTTCATTACTACCTAGATTAACCTCAAAAGGATTAACAACATTACTAGCATCATTACCCACTGTTTCTTTAATCTCTGGTTGTACTTCTGAACCCACAGATTGATTATTTTCTTGTAAATGGTCACTACTTGTCATACTAGTAAAAGCATCAAGAGCAAGAGCAGTAAGTTCATTACTACTTTCTAACTCTTTATTACTAACATTACTAGCCGTTGTTTCACTATTATTTAAATTAGCATCAATACCTAAAGCTGCCTTGTTTCCATCACTGCTAACACTAGTTTGGTTATTATCAGTATTGCCGAAAACATCTTCAACACTTAAAGGAACAGTATTATCTTTAGCTTGTTCATTTATATTAGAATTATTATAGTCATTACTAACTGGTTTTACTTCTTCTTGCGTACTAGACGCATCATTCCATGTTCCAAAAATATCATCGGCATTTATATCACTTGCCGTAGTGCCATTACTTACATTAGTATTAGTATTTGCTACTTCACTACTAGCTGGCATTTGGTTACTTGTTGTTTCATTATTTTGAATAAAAGAAGAACCATCAAAATCAATTACCCCATTATTATTCTCATTACTCATATTGCACTCTCCATATCATACTAAAAATTATAACACAAAAAGTTTACAAGCAAAATAAAAAAGTACCAATAAATGATACTTTTTAAAATTAAGCTTCTTTTTTAGTTGTTTTTTTAGCAGTTGTTGTTTTTTTAGCAGTAGTAGTTTTCTTAGCAGCAGTTTTTTTAGCTGGTTTTTCTTCTACTTCTTTAGCCTCAGTTGCTTTTTTAGTAGTTGTTTTCTTTGCAGCAGCTTTTTTAGGAGCTTCTTCAGTCTTAACTTCTACCTTTTTTTCAGCCTTAACAGCAGCTGGTTTATATTCTTTACCTGCTAGTGCTTCTTTAGCAATATTTACTAAGTTAGTAAATGCAGCTTCATCACTAATAGCAAGTTCAGAAAGCATCTTACGGTTTACTTCGATATTTGCTTTAGCAAGACCACTAATAAATTTTGAATAAGAAATATCATTCATACGGCAAGCTGCATTAATTCTTGTAATCCATAATTTTCTAAAGTTTCTCTTATTTTGTTTTCTATCACGGAAAGCATAATTACCACTGTGGAATACTTGTTCTTGAGCAGTTTTATATAATCTGTGTTTTGAACCAAAGTAACCCTTAGCTTCTTTTAATACTTTTCTTCTTCTTGTTTTGGAAACACTTCCACCTTTAACTCTTGTCATCTTCTACACCACCTTACTAGATTCTATCCTTTAATTTCTTTGCGAAAGTATCATTTAATACTCCCTTATTTCTTCTTTGTCTTACCATTTTTGCTGAATCTTTTGCTGTTTTATGGTTACCATTACTCTTCTTATATGTAACAGTACCGTTTTTCTTAGCATTTAAAACTTTGCTACTTGCTTTATGAGTTTTTTGTTTGCATTTTGCCATAATAACATTTCCTTCCTTACTTATTTACTTTTGGTGCCAATAGCATAAACATATTTCTGCCTTCTAATTTTGGCTTTTCTTCGATAACGGCTACATCTTCAAGTTCTTTTGCGAACCTTTCAAGTACCTCGGCTCCTAACTCAGTATGAGCCATTTGACGTCCCTTAAATCTAATTGACGCCTTAATTTTATGACCTTTAACTAGATAATCATAAGCATTTTTTTTACGAGTATTAAAGTCGCCAATATCAATAGTAACTGATAATTGATACTCCTTTAACTCTTTATTGTTCTCTCTTTGTCTTTTTTGTTGTTCTTTTAACTTCTTTTGTTTTTCATAACGATACTTGTTGTAGTCCATAATTTTAGCTACAGCAGGATTACCGCTTGCATTTAATAAAACCAAATCAAGTCCTGCATATGATGCAAGTGTTAACGCATCTCCACGTTTTTTAACTCCCATTTGTTCACCATTTGGACCAATAACCATCATTTCCGAAACCCTAATCTTATCATTAATAGGCATTTCATTCTTATCTTTTGCTATATAAACACACCTCCACTATTATTATATTTAAAAAGGCAGATACCTAGTATCCACCTATCTTACCTAAAAGTTTTCTTCTTTCCTGGCATTGAACCCACTTTACTAATTTAAAGTCAGGTGAATTTGTGGATACAAATTGCTTTCCTTTTTAATAACAATTAAGATTATAACACATTTTATTGTGAATGCAAGTAAAATATGCTATTCTTACCAGATATTTTGCTTTATTTTAATTATTAAGTCCCATTTTTTAACGACTCTTACCATAATTTTCATCATGCACTTGTTTTAAGACTTTGGGTTTTAACTGATAAATATCAAAATAGGCTTCATTTCCCATATAAGTACTATCTAAAAATATTAAATCAAAATTATTAATATCAAAAAGTATTTCTTGCTGTGGTTCATTAAAGCCCTTGCTGCCATCCTTTTTAAACAAGTTATCATTGTAGCATATTACACTTGAACCCTTAGGAATAATTATTTTATAAACTCTTGATTGCTTAGTATCATTATACCCCCTATCATTCATAGTACTAAATTCTCTTGCTGTATTAAATGATAAAGATGTAGATATAAAACCCTTATCTGAAACTAATGCACTATCTTTATTAGCAACGCCACGATAAACCACTATATCATCAGACAATTGGCATTTTTTTAAAGCAGATGCTACTTGAATAATGGTATTATAAATAACTTTTTTATAAGTTGTTTCATCAGGAAATGTATAATTAGGATATTTTCCAAAAAAATCACTAAGAGCTCGAGGCTGATACAACCTAAATTTATAATTATAAACTTCTCCATCTCCTAAATCCTTTTTATCAGCTTCTACACCTTTTAAATACCTTTGATAGCCACTATCTATTATCCTTTTAAGGTATAAAGCATCATCTTTAGAAATCACACTTACACCATCTAAATTTTTACTTCGTAAATATCTAATAATTTCATTAATTTCTTTATAATAACATGCTTTATATAGTATCAATGCATCTTTTTCTTCAATTGTCAATTTTTTTTCTTGCTGAGAAATCAAATCTTCAAAAACAGTGCTTTCGTTTCTTTCCTCGTAATACGGACTATTATAATTAAAGTCCAAAAAATTTTGATAATCAGAATTCATAATTTCTTTATAATTTATATTTGCAATTAACTCATTTCTAATCCTTTTAGCCTCTTCTAAACTAAGATGATTGCTTCCAACCATACTCTTATATTTTTCTAGTAAATCAGTGCCAACTTCTACTATCTTTTTTAGAATATCCATTTGTTTGCACTGCTGCTTATCATAAAATTGATTTCCAATTGTATAAAATCTTTCTTTATATTGAAAAACACCCATTAATAAATCATCGTAAAATTTTTTTAAAGCCAAAACAGTTGAAGAATCAATTCCATATTCTAAAACCCCTTTAATACAATCAGCCAAGGAGCCAACATTAACAGTCTCATAACCATGATTAAAGCCAAATAAATTATACGAATCTTTCCCGTCTGATTGTTTTTGCTCATTATAAAAAATTTCTCTAATAGTTCTAGAATATTTATTTTCTAATTGATTAACAGCATCGTTAAGTTCTGCTTTTTTTCTTGCAATAGCCTCGCTACTATATCTATATAACTTATATGTTATATCCTCCCCATTATTTATAATTTTCATAGCATAAGGACAACTATAATCAAAATAAATGGTTAAATGATTATTTGAATCTGATAAACAGCTATCAAGTTCTGCTAAAAAACTTACAAACTTTTTAGCTTCTTCCGAGCTCATAAGATATTCCTTTGTTTTTAAATTACCATATTCATTTTTAAGTGAAATTTTCAATTTATTATCAATAATAACTATGTTATTAGTTTGCCAACCATAACTTGATACTATATTATTTAATGCTATACTATTCATATTATCATTCATACATTAACACCTCTATTATTAGAATATAAAAAACAAAGATGAAAAGCAATAACTAATTTTCCAAAGTTTAAGTACATATTTATTTGAACTAGCCACCTACAAAGGCTATCTATTTTTGTAATTACCAACTTTATTTATTTTAATAATACTACTTTAAGAAAATAGTTATTATACTTAAAAAAATTTTATGATCATTTTCCTTTAATCATAAAACTTTTCTTTTTATTCATCAATTTCCATAAAAGTCATATTTTCCATCCGATGTCTTTCTTTGGTACGCATTCTTTTTATACTTTGATGAGTATGAGTTTTCTTTTCTTTATAAGCATCAATGGTCTTTCTTTTAAACCTAATAGCCTCATTATATAAATTACAATTTATATTTAAAATAAATATTTCTTTATCTAGTTTTAATATTATCTTTTTAGCCTCTTTAGCTCGAGTTTTTATTAACTCATTTTTAAGAGTCTTCTTAATTATTATTTCACTTTTTAAAGATTCTCTAAACTTTTCTAGATAAAACAT
>ULLK01010407.1_pt1 | contig 11667 bp, 9 predicted proteins | sample 1951411 | NCBI WGS metagenome assembly ULLK01 (sample SAMEA4835526, study PRJEB28245) | human gut metagenome | biome: gut microbiome; material: fecal sample | place: Denmark | collected 2008 | reverse complement strand
GGTATCCAGCCGGTCTTTTCCAAAGAACAGCTCTCTCTTTGTTCCAATTTCAATAATCTGCTGCTCAACCTTTCTGCCATCTAACGCCTCTTTCTTTAAGATTCCATAAATTTCTTCATAGCAGGACAGGTCGTTGATTAATTCCATTTTCTCTAAGATTTCCACAAAATTCTCTGCCACAACCTGCTCATAAGGATATTGCAGAAACTGGATTACCGTATTCTCCTGTAAGAAAAATGGCAATTCTCCATGGGCAGGCTGCATCTGCTCGTCCCGAAGCTCCTGAAAACGCAGGGTAATGGGAACTTCATGCTCCTTTGATTTTGCCAGCACCTCTATCTGATAGCTGACCGCCCTTTCTTTCTCTATCTGATAGACATACTCCGGCTTCCGGCTTAACACCTCTTTCATGAGCTGCCCTAACTGCATTTCCGTTAAATGCTCATCCTTTACCACCTGATAATAATAGGAAAGGGAAAAGACTCTCTTCCGGCGATAATTCTCCACACCGAGGCTGCTGCCATTTCTAAGATAAAGCTTCTCTGCAAATGTTGATTTACTTATCTGATATAGAAAATACTCGGTTACCGCAGAAGGAAGCAGGTCCACAAAAGGGATTTGCAAGTCCTCACTTCTCTGCCGGATCAATGATTCTCTCAGTATGCACTCTGCCACTACAGCCACACTCCAATTCTGCTCTGAACCTTTGCCACAACCTTGCGGGCTCTGGCATATTCCATTAATTTTGCAATATCTTTCTTTGGCTCATTGATAAATGCCAGCAGCGCCTTCTTTAAATCCTCCCGCTCCAGACGTTCCTCGTACTTGAGGCAGTCACAGATAAGACGCTCTTTTTCATAAATCTTCATCTCGCCACCGGCAAAAGGAATGGCCGTTACGCCAAGCTCCATGACTTCAGGCTCTGTATAATATGGTTTCACCACCGGATATTCCATGCGGAACCTTGACTTCGAAGTATTCTTGCTAATGGCAATACTCCATTCATAAGGACGCTTCTCAATATAACCGTAATAGTAAAGGGCGCTGTCCATACATAAGATTCCATCCGGAAACAGTCCCAGAATAATTTCTTCCTGCGGCTTCTCTTCATACCCCATGGAATAATATCCACTCTTTACATGGTCAAGTATGCCGGCTTTCACCAGTCCCTGAATACTTTTATAGGTCAATCCCAAAGGATATAATTTTTCGGCTTTCACAATGCCATTATTTTCTTCTAAAAGCTTCTTTATCTCTTCAATGGTCTGCTCTTTCTGCTTCGCATTCATAGATATCGCTCCTTCGCATTTTTCTTCTAGTATAAGTTAATTTTTGCCGCTTGTCAATTTCTGTTGCAATTTGTCCCATTTTTTTAATTTGTCGTTGTAAAAGTTATTTTCTTGTCGTATAATTTATTTGGAACAATACTTAATGTCGTATATGTCTATTCGAATATACGCTTGTTTTTGATAAATGAGGTATTTATGGAAACAGAAAATACTACCCGAAAAAACCCTTCCCGGGAAACCTGCCAGAAGATTATCAAACGTATTCTGGTCACAGAAGTATTAGAAAAGGGCTGCAATGAACATTTCCGTCAGGCTTCGGATTTTATGGGATATTTCCAGTCCCTGTACCCTGCTTCCGATGCGCTGACCAAACAGGTGCAGCGTGCCATCAAGGCAATGGATATGCCCCGGGATGAGAGAGGTTACTTTATTGTAAATAAAACATCAGAGCAATTTGAGCAGGACAAAGAAATCAGCCGCCTGCTGCAATCCGGTGAAGCTTCTTTAAAAAGTCTGGAGGAATCCGAACCGGTACTGATTGAAGTACCAACCGAGCTTGCCGATTATCTGATGTATACTTTAAGTTCTTCCATCAGCTTAAAGGGACATTATGATACTATGGTAAAGGCTTATAATGGCATCATTATCTACACCAGGGAGCGCAGCCGTATCCTTTCCTACCTCCAGACTCTGTTATCCACAAATTGATGATAATTATCCAAATAGTGTGGATAACTCTGCTACAATAACAGAATAATAATGGATTTATCCACAAATTATCAGAATATAATTCGTCCTGACGTTAATGTCCAAGATAACGTAAAACGACAATATTTAAATTTAAATATTGTCGTTTCTTTTTATTCTTGTCTTTTTCAGTTGTTCTATTGCAATTTTCGAGACTATTTTCTTCTTCTGCGTCGTCTCCTCTTGCTGCGATAGTTTCTTTTTATGGTTTTATAACGTTTATCCGGTCTGCTCTTTGAGAAATATTTGTGTCTGATAATATAGAAATTATCCGCAAATCTCCGAATCAGAAATGCTATGACCACAAGAGCTGCGACACCGAGAATTCCCAATAACACTTTCCAGATATTTATCTGGAACTTATGCTTCGTGGTGGTTCTGGTTCCTGCTTCCGTAGAAATCTCTTCTGATTTTACATTATCAAAGGAGAATGTATCTGCTTTTACTCCGGTGGAAATGATATCCGCACTGCCTACATCATGTCCTGCAAATGTATATTTGATATTTGCCAACACATCATCCGAAGTATCATCATAGCTTACTGCTGGCGTAGCTTCGCTGAATTCTGCACTCTTTGGCAGAACAATATTTCCCGCCGGGTCTATCTTTACAAAGGAGGAATTGGTATTGAGCATTCCCATATCCATTTCTCCATTTTCAAGCCTTGTCTCATTCTGAGCTACATTATATAGCGAAAAGTTCTCAAAATAATAATTATACAATGCAATACTATCTGTCCACTGCGCCGGCGACTGGGCATTCATAATGACACAGATAAGTGTCATATCGTCCTTTTCTGCATAGGTAACCAGCGTACTGTTTGCCGCTGTGGTGTATCCGGTCTTGCCACCAACACAATATTCATAGAGATACTGTCCTCTGGTTTTAAAGGCATGAATCATCTCATTGTGATTCTGCAGATAGGTGATTTCATCATGCTTGTTGGTTGGTGGAATCTGATAGGTCTTAGTTGATGTAATCACACGGAAAGTCTCATTCTGGTAAGCCGCCTTTGCAATCAGTGCCATATCATAACAGCAGGTGTAGTGAAGGGTTGCATCCTCTCCCTCAGATAGTCCGTGTGGATTGTTAAAATGTGTATTCACACAACCTAACTCTGCCGCTTTGTCATTCATCATCTGAACGAAATTCTCAACGGTTCCGCCTACATGCTCCGCTACCGCATAGGCACATTCATTGGCAGACTCCAGCATGACTGCATAAAGGCATTCCTCCATGGTCATCTGCTCTCCCACATCCCTGGAGATTCCGGAACCATGGGTGTTATAAACCGCCTCTTTGGAAAATGTTACTGTCTCATCCAGCGAACAGTTTTCCAGTGCCAGAAGCGTGGTCATAATCTTCGTGATACTTGCCGGACAATGCTGCTCCGTGGAATTCTTATCATAAAGAACCGTTCCTGTGCTCTCTTCCATCACAATCGCATTGGGTGATTCGGTTTCCGGGTCCTGGGGCCAGTACTCTGCCGCCTTTACCTTTTGTGTGTTTATACCCAATAAGCCGACAAAACAGCACACTGCCAGTCCGAAGCTTAATATTCTCTTTTTCTTTTTCATTTTCTGCTGCTCCTAAATCATTCTTACCTTTAAGTATATATCAATCCATTTCCATGGTGCAATACCTTTCCATTAATATTCACAATTCTCTTTCTTTTAAACCATAAATATGATAAATTGTTTTCGAAAGATATATATAAGTAGAAAGGATTTCATATTATGAGACTTCGCAATATCCCGGCGGCTGCGCCGGCTGTAGAAGCCAGTGACCTCTGTATCAAGGATGCCGCTTCCCATAAAGGACACTGGAATGAAATATTTGGAAATGACCACCCAATCCGCATTGAAATCGGCATGGGCAAGGGACGCTTTATCATGGACTTAGCTGCCCGGAATCCGGATATCAACTATCTTGGCATGGAACGTTACGAAAGCGTATTGTACCGCGGACTCCAGAAATTGGAAGAAAATCCACTGCCAAACTTACGCCTTCTGTGTGAAGATGCGGCACTTCTGCCGGACTTTTTCGAAAAAGGCGAGTTAGACCGCATTTATCTTAATTTCTCCGACCCATGGCCAAAGGACCGCCATGCCAAAAGAAGACTGACCTCCCGCCAGTTCTTAGAGCGCTATGACAAAGTCTTAAAAGGTGACGGACAGATTGAGTTTAAGACCGATAACGTAGGACTTTTTGACTTCTCCTTAGAAGAAATCGATGCTGCAGGCTGGAATCTGGACGCATTTACAAGGGATTTACACCATGATACTGCCATGAATGAAGGCAATATCATGACCGAATACGAAGAGAAATTCTCTTCCAGGGGAAATCCTATCTGCAAGCTGATTACTTCCAGAAATATTCCTTTATGACCTTTCCGATAGTGCCAGTGCACGGACACTGCCGGATGCATGACCCATGAGATGAACCATTTGCCTGAGCAGTCGGAGTTGGTTTATCAGTGAAATTTTTATAAATTTTTCTTTTTTTATTGTGGCTTATCTTCTGAGGGTTTATAATACATCATAGCATAAATCATTGATATAATGTAAGGAGATGTATACCATGTACGAATTTACAGAAGATTGTATGATTCATATTCCACAAATAGATGAGGAACACCGCAAATTATTCCAGATAATAAATGATGCTCTTTCCCTTGTTAAAACAACCGAAGATATTTCCGGAATTGCCCAGAGCCTGCTTCTTCATCTGAAGGATTATGCGAATACACATTTCGCCCATGAAGAGGCTTATATGGAACAGATTCATGACCCGGAGCTTCCTCTTCAGAAAAAGGAACATGCTGAATTTGCTGAGAAAATCAATTCCTTTATTTTAGATAAGTCTTCAAAAGAGGCTGCCAGAGCATCTTTCGAAGAACTACTTTCCTATCTGGTACGCTGGCTGTACCACCATATCTTAAGCAGTGATATGATGATTGGAAAAATGTCCGCAGTTGAAGGGACTTCCGAAGACCCATTTGCCTTTACGGACAAATACAAGACCGGCATTGACCTTGTGGATAAAGAGCACCGCCGTCTCTTTGAAATTATAAAAGAGACCAATGACCTGATTCAAAACGATCTGCTGCATGACAAATATGATGAAATTATGCGGCTTTTAGTGAAATTAAAGGATTATACACAATTTCATTTTGCTGATGAGGAAATGCTGATGGAAAAGATGCACTATCCGGAACTGGCTGCCCAGAAGCGTGCCCACACTGCTTTCGTTGAACGCCTGGTAGAAATTGACCTCTCAGAACTTGACGATATGGACAATAACCAGCAGACTTATCTTCTGGAACTGATTCAGTTTCTGCTGGGCTGGTTATCCAACCATATTATTGGTATGGATAAAAAAATTGCTGTCTATATGGACGAAATGAAAAAATAATAAACTACAGATTATACATCATAAAACCGGCTTCCTGATATTAGATTTTATTCTAAGTCAGGGAGCCGGTTTTCTTATATAAAGTGTCTTTCTGTGACACGCTCTCCTTTTTCAAGATGAACGAAATTACAATCCCATTTTCCCGATAAAAGCTTTCTTATAATATTGCAGTCGGATGGCTCCACCGCCAGCTTCTTATTTAGAAGTTCTGCAGGTCTTTTCAGTCCATCTTTGGTTTTCTTTATATCATAGCTTTGCGTATCTATTAAAGTAATCTTCTCATAACCGCCATAGATTGTATCTAAGACTTCCATCCCCCGTTCTCTGCCATAAGCAGCAAGAATGGTGCGGCACTGGCCTCCAATGGACTCCTTGTCAATTGTCCACGCTCTTGTTGCATAAAGAGAATTCTTATCCACATGATTCTCCAAAAGCTGGTGGATACAGTCGTGGAAACGTGGCATTACAAGCTCGGTATTCCAGCTTACAATCCCTTCCGTGCCCCGCCCGCACAATCCATAGGTGAGCAGGATTATATCCACATCCTGGTGCCTGTCAATCTCCTGCTGCAGCAGATTTCTTAATACAAACGGGTTTCTATGCAATCCACGTTGCAGATATACAACAGGATATGTTATATTTAATTGTTTTCTGTACTTTTCAATTTCATCCTGCTGCATTGCACAGGCAATCAGAATTTTCTTTTCCAAATGATTTCCTCTATATTTATATATTTTTCTATATCCTTTTGCATATAATATCTAAAAAAGGGTATGCCCTCATGAAATTCAAATCAAACTGCTTTTCCAGAAAGGCTTTGCTTTTTTCCTACCGTAAGCCTGCCCTGCACACTAAATTTACTACAATTCAAAGGTCTTTTAAAGAAGTAAAAAATATACTGAACAAATAAACGATATCTTCATCATTCCTTATTTACATCTACAGAACCTGCCACTGACAGCTTCTTACGGATTTTTTATAACAAAAAAAAGCACCAACCCCATGGCTCCACGTCCACAAAATCGGTACTTTACATGCGCCACCAGGGGTTCGAACCCTGGACACCCTGATTAAGAGTCAGGTGCTCTGCCAGCTGAGCTAGTGGCGCATTGCTTAACGCAAGGACTATTATATAATAGAATTTATCGAATTGCAAGTAATTTTTTATTTTTTTTAAAAATTTTGTAAATTACATATTAGCAAATAATGCCGCAATTTCTTCCGGTGTCATCATGTGATTCGGGTCAGAATTTGCCTCGATAACAGGCTCTGCTGCCGGTTCTTCCACAACCGGTTCTGACACAGGTTCCTCTTCCGTTATCGGCTCAGATTCTTCTGAAATAGCATCTTCTGTTACAACTGGTTCTTCTTCAGCTGCTGTATCAGCATTTGCAATCAAAGCAGCAATCTCTTCCGGTGTCATCATATGATTCGGGTCGGAATTCATTTCCATAACCGGTTCATCAATGGTATTTACCATTTCTTCTGTAAATGCAGGTTCTTCCGGTTCTTCATCTGCAAATCCAAGTGTATCATCAAAACCAACTGGTTCTTCTGGTTCCGGTTCATTGTTTTCTTCTGCGGATCCGGTTTCTTCTGCTACTTCTTTTGTAGTTTCAGCTGCTTCGTCATTTCCGAATAAAGCATCTATATTTAATAAATCATCTTCTGCTAAATCCGGCATATCCTCTGCAGTTGTCTCCGGTTCTGTTGCCGGTTCTTCCGGCATCACTTCGTCGATTGGTGCTTCCGGTTCTTCCGGCATCACTTCGTTGATTGGTGCTTCCGGTTCTTCCGGCGTTACTTCCTCAACTGGTGCGGCTGATGATGGCTGTACCGGTGCTGCTGTATAAGCAACAGCTGGCGCACCATTTATTTTTCCAACTTCAGCTAATATGGTATTGTGGATGGATAATTCCATTTCTTTCACGGAAGCTGCCATTTCCTGCTGTTTTAGCAGAAGGTCTTTATTGGCATTCTCAACTATGATACGCTGCTGCTCTAACACGTTCTTCTCAAGATTATCCAGACGGTCGGAAAGATTAAATATCTGCTCTAATAATTTGTCGTTGGAATTCATCAATGCATCGGAATTTTCTTTGTTACGGCTTATGGTAACTTTGGCAATGGATTTCTGTGCATCTATGATGTCCTTTGTCGGTGAACCGGCTGCCTCTTCGATACGATCAAGCTGATCCGCAATATCTTCAAAGGATTTGCGGGTTACAAGATAAGAAGCTTTTTCTGACTTAAACAGATTATCATACTGTTCGTACTGGTCAATCTCTTTCTTATAATTTTTCTGGATTGCACTGGCAATCAGAATATAAATATCAGCCAGTGCTACAACTGTAAGTACAATCAATGCCACATAATTGGACGGATAGTTAATCATCACATATAATTCCCCTAAAACCAGCACTGTTAATACCAGTACAGCCGTCACAATTCTCAGATTGTAAGAATCCTTCTTTTGTTTGATGTTCTGCTTTGCTTCTTCCATTGTAAAAATCCTCCATGATTTTTTATTTTTCACTAAATAGCAGGAGCAAACCGTAAAAACCTGCCACTATACTGGCAGTTCCCTGGATATGTCCTGCAGCCGGGTACTTACTTTCCCTGTAAGTATAATTAATTTTATTTTATCACAGGTAGAATTTTCCTTCAAGAAGCCTTTTCCAAAATAGAAATGAAAATTAAGAAAGTTTGCTAGTTGATACCTTTACATATGAACTGATTTAAAAACTGATTTTTATCACATGGTCTGCCAAAAAGATAGCCCTGCAGATAATCAGCATGTATTTCTTTCAGCTTTTGATACCACTCTTCTTTTTCTACACCTTCTATACATATTTTGATATCTATACTATGTACCAGTTCAACTATTTTTTTTAACAGCTCAAAGTCCCTTGTTTGACTCATAGCTTTTGCTGTAAAATGATTATCCAGTTTCACATAATTAGGATTCATGTTTACAATACAATGTAGATTTGAAAAACCTGTGCCAAAATCATCCAGAATAAACTGTATTTTTTTCTCTTCGAATTTCTTCCGAAGCGTATAAAAATACGGTGTCATATCCGTATATCCGCTTTCTGTCAGTTCCGCACACAGGCTCTCCGGCGGAAGATTATATTGTTCTATAGACGAAAGTATGTCCTTCCAGATATCACTTTTCATCATCTGAATATAAGATATATTTACATTAACCTTAAATCCCGGTATATACTGCCGCATTTCATGGCACATTGCCGCAGCTTCATTTAATACAAATCTTCCAGCCGGAATAATAAGCCCGGTTTCTTCCAGTAATGGTATAAATTCCACAGGCGAGATACTTTCTTTTTTTCCACCTGAATACATGGAAAACCTCATAAGCGCTTCCGCACCAATTATATTTCCCGAGGAACAATCTATAATCGGCTGATAGTATACTTCAAATCCTTCAAATTCATTTGTCACGGCACCTCGAAGTGCACTTTTTATTTTCTCTTTTTTTAAAAATAACTTATAATCTTCTTTCTCAAAAAAATATACTCCGTTTCCTCCCATGGATTTTGCCTGTTTTAAAGAGAAAACCGCTATTTTACGATACTCGTCATAATATTTTAAGAGCTTCGTTGCATGGATAATTCCGGTAGATACTGTAAAAACCACCTTATATTTTTCAGAAATAATAAAATCTTCTATTTTTTTACATATTTCCTTCTGCAATAGCATAACATCATCTCTTGTATGGCTTTCCAGATCAACAATCATATACTCATCTGCAACAAGATGGTACAGCTGCTGGTTATCAGAAAGACATTCCTTGATACCGTCAGCAACACTTTTCAACACATAATTTCCATAATCTACGCCTAATGTACCATTAATCGCATTAAATCCATCAATCCCTATATGTATTAAAAATACTGACGAGCTGTCTTTTATATGGGAAGAAACAAAGGAATGCATTTCTCTTTCACCCAAAAGTCCGCTGATATTATCTGCCCGCTGTATATTTCCAATTTCGTTTACACAGCCTATAAGATAATGAGGTTTTCCATCTTTATCATGGATTATCTTTCCACGGCAGTTAATCCATACCGGCATCCCTTCTTTATCAAGCCATCTGTAATGCAGATTGTGATTTTTTTCGTTTCCATCCGCAATCCGCTGTAAATGTTCCCTAATCATCGGACGGTCTTCTTCATATACAAAATAGCGGACACTGTCGGCAGCATTATCAAATGAATTGCCCGGCATCTTAAAACGCTTCACCGCTGCCTGTGAAATGATAAGGGTATTTTTCTGTAAATCATTATCGTATTATACTGTTTTTTCTGATTCTGCCACTTTAAATTTACGAATCATTTCACGCAGATTTTCTGATTCGCTGCTCATCTCCTGGCTGGCAGCTGCACATTCCTCAGATGTTGCAGAATTGGTCTGTACAACATCATTAATTTGTTCAATTCCTTCATTAATCTGCTGGATTTCTGTTGTCTGTGTTTCTAACGTTTCCGCAATATTTGTAACTTCTTCTGTAATTATTTTAGAGTTCTCTGCAACATTTTCCAATTGTGCCGCAGTCTGTCCTGCAATCACCATACCCTTTTCTACTGCCTTCACAGAGGTTTCAATCAGCATTGCAGATTCTTTCGCTGCCTGGGCACTCTGGTCCGCTAACGAATTTACCTGATTTGCTACAACTGCAAATCCTTTTCCGGCTTCTCCTGCTCTTGCTGCTTCGATAGAAGCATTCAATGCAAGCAGATTTGTCTGGGAAGCAATTTCATTAATTGTTGCAATAATTTTGTCAATTTCTTTTGATGCTTCATTAATTTCATGCATGGAATCAACCATCTCATGCATCTTACCATTACTTTCTAAAATGGCATTTCCAAGCTCATCCACCCTTCCACTAATTTCTTTTGCAGATTTTGAATTATTTTCTACCTGTTCAGATACACCTGCAACTGTTGCTGTCAGTTCCTCTACTACTGCCGCCTGATTTGTAGCTCCATCTGCAAGATCATTAGAACTTGATGCTACCTGGTCTGCTGCACTTGAAACTTCATTGGAAACATTTTGAATTCCTCTAATCGTTTCTCCTATACTTTCTTCAAATTGCATAAAAGAATTTAAAATTCCGACAAAATCTCCCCGCCACTCTACTTCCGGTTTAACATCAAAATTTCCTGCTGCAAACAATTTCATTGCACGGTCAATATCGTCTACATAGCTTCCCAGGATACGGATTGATTTACGCATACTGTGTGCCAGTCTTCCAATCTCGTCTTCTGAACGATAATCCAGCGTACTGTGTAAATTTCCTTCTGTCAGTTCCTTTGCGACATCCTCAACTGCCCGTAAAGGTTCAAGAATTGTATCCAGGACTTTTTTACCTGTTTTCTTTGTCAGTGTCCATGCAAAAAATAAACACACTATAATACATACAATTCCTGCTGCAGCAAAAATAAATGTAGTTCTGGCAGCCCTGCTGCTCTCCTGGTCTGTTATATCATCTAATTTTATTGCGATTTCCACCGCTTTATTTAATGCAGGTGTGCAATCATTCATGATTTCATCAACTGCTTCTTCCTTATCACCACTTTTAATTTCTTCTATAATGGAATAACCAATATTTCCCCAATCCGAAAGGGCTGATGAATATTCCTCATAATCTGAGTCAGGAATAATTCCGGTTCCCTTTAAATTTTTCAGTTCAGAATCAACTTCTTTCAGCAGCTTTTCTACTGTTTTCTCATAACTGGCATATGAAGAAGTATCATCATTTAATGCCATTTCCCTGATATTTCTTGCTGCCGCATTCACATTAATTCTACATATTTTTACTGCCTGATCTGCTACAGTAACATTTTCTATATAATGTACCATATTAGCAAATAAAACACCTATGACCACTATAGAAAGCAAGCCTGAAATTAACATCATAATAATGACTTTTCTGTAGCCATAGTTTATCCTTTCCTGCAGATGCATGTTTTCTAATTTCTTTTTCATTTTATCTTTTTGTGAAAACATTGATTCTTATTTCCTTTCTCTTTATTATATTTCTCTTTTTTTCCAGACCCTGTTATATCAGAATTTTTTCAAAAGTCAATGATTTTTCAGTTCTAATTTTCAGATTCTATTTTTCTTATAAAATTTAACACTTCCTACTTTGGTTTTTCGTCATTTTTTTTACAGTATTGTTCTAAAAAAACGGCTG
>ULLK01002793.1_pt1 | contig 11911 bp, 8 predicted proteins | sample 1951411 | NCBI WGS metagenome assembly ULLK01 (sample SAMEA4835526, study PRJEB28245) | human gut metagenome | biome: gut microbiome; material: fecal sample | place: Denmark | collected 2008 | reverse complement strand
AAGCCCGGAACTCACTCCCGCCGATGACAATGGCAATATCCGGCAAAAAACCGAGGAACTTGTCGGGCCATATGAACTTCACGATTTTTTCCTTTATTATCTGCTCCGTTACGGTTTTACGCCACGCAAGGTGTTTATGTTGGCTCGCAAGGCATTTTCTGGCCGCTTTGATGAGCCAACGATATTGCACTGGATGCGCGAATTTTATCGCAGATTCTTCGCGCAGCAGTTTAAACGCTCCTGTCTGCCTGACGGTCCTAAGGTTGGGAGCGTATGCCTCTCACCCCGCGGTGATTGGCGTATGCCGTCTGATGCCGCATCCACAATTTGGCTGAATGAGATCGATGATATGATCGCTGCGTTGAACTGACGAACTGTCTGAGGCTTTTCATCAATCATGATGCCCGGTTGATCCATATCGGAATTAAAACAAATACTAAAAATAACCCGAGATTTTGTCGAGGGCTATTTTTTTTGTATCTTTGTAAGAAATAGCAACTTTCTGCGATATAATCTTTATCATTTTTTAATCAATAAAGCCGAAATTCAATAATTGATGATTAATCACTCCTTATTTCTTATCCCTATTGTCGCTTCAGGCATTTTTGCTGTATCATGCGGCACTTCCGGTGAAACAGCACAAAGCACAGCCGACACGACTGACTATGCCGCTCTTGTCAATCCGATGATCGGCACCGATTTTACCGGTAACACATATCCGGGCGCACAGGCGCCGTTCGGTATGGTGCAGTTGAGCCCTGACAACGGTTTGCCCGGTTGGGACCGTATCGCCGGATATTTTTATCCCGACAGCACTATAGCGGGATTCAGCCACACACATCTTTCCGGAACAGGCGCCGGCGATCTCTATGACATCTCTTTCATGCCGGTGACATTGCCATATAATGAGGCGGAGCAGCCTTTGGGCATATACTCTAAATTTTCACACGATGACGAGGATGCGTCAGCCGGTTATTACCGTGTTCTTCTTAAGGATTATAATATTGATGTAGAACTTACGGCTACGGAGCGGACAGGAATTCAGCGCTACACATTTCCCGGAGGCGATGCGGCTGTGTTTCTCAATCTTCGCAAAGCCACAAACTGGGATGCCACAGTCGACACCCGTATAAACATCGTCGATTCCGTGACTGTGGAAGGCTATCGTTTTTCAACCGGTTGGGCGCGTGATCAACGAGTTTATTTCCGTACGCGTTTTTCCAAGCCCTGGAGTAAAGTGACAATAGATTCAGCTGTGATCGATGAGAAGAACCCGGATGCGCTTTCGATGATCGCACGATTTGACTTCTCTACAACCAAAGGTGAGCAAATAATCGTTTCGACAGCTATTTCAAGCGTTGATGAAGCCGGTGCGGCCGCCAATCTCGCCGCAGAGGCCCCGACGGACGATTTCGACAAATATCTGGCTTCGACACGTGAAGCATGGAATCGTGAACTGGGCAAGATTAAAGTGTCGGGCGACGATCGCGATCAGATCGTGAGCTTCTACACCGCATTATATCATAATATGATCGCACCTACGATTTATTCCGATGTTAACGGCGGATACCGCGGCCCCGACAAACAAGTGCATACGGCAAACGGTTGGACCAATTATTCCACTTTTTCGCTCTGGGATACATTCCGGGCGTCACATCCTCTTTATACACTGACACAACCGGCTCGTGTGAACGATATGGTCAAGTCATTTCTCGCATTTTATGATCAGAACGGCCGATTGCCGGTGTGGAATTTCCAAGGAGGCGAAACAGACATGATGATCGGATATCATGCAGTGCCAGTCATTGTCGACGCCTATTTAAAAGGTATTGGCGATTTTGATCCCGACAAGGCGCTTGACGCATGTGTCGCAACCGCCAACATTGACGAGTATCGTGGAATAGGCCTATACAAAAAGCTCGGCTATGTGCCATATAATGTCGTCGATCCATACAATGCCGACAACTGGGCTCTCTCGCGGACTCTTGAGTATGCCTACGATGATTATTGCATAGCGCGCATGGCGGAAAAACTTGGACGCAAAGATGTGGCCGATGAATTCTATAAACGTTCACAAAACTATCGCAATGTGTTCAATCCCTCAAACCGATTCATGCAGCCACGCGACAACAAGGGCAACTGGCAGCCCAACTTCTCTCCGGATGATTACACGCCGAACATTTGTGAAAGCAATGGCTGGCAATATTTCTGGTCTGTACAACAGGATATACCCGGGCTCATTGAGCTGACCGGAGGTAAAGAGGCCTTCGCACAGCGCCTTGACAGTATGTTTACATATACTCCGGGACCGGATCATGAACTCCCGATATTCAGTACGGGGATGATCGGCCAATATGCTCATGGAAACGAGCCGGGGCATCATGTGATCTATCTCTATAATTATGTAAACCAGCCATGGAAAACGGCAGAATATGCCCGTAAAGTGATGGATGAGTTCTATACCAATACTCCCGCCGGCCTTTGCGGTAATGAAGACCTCGGGCAGATGTCTGCCTGGTATGTTTTCTCGGCCATGGGCTTATATCCGGTTGATCCGGTCAGCGGAGTCTATGAAATAGGAACACCTATTTTCAAAGAACTGACGCTGGATCTTGCAAATGGAAAACAATTTAAAGTGCTTGCCCCCGGTGTTTCAAAAGCAAACAAATATGTGAAGTCGGTGAAGCTTGACGGACAGCCATACAAAGACAGCTCTATCAGTCATGCCCGAATCATGGAAGGCGCGACCTTGGAATTTGAGATGACATCCAAGCCGGGCATTTGCTGGTTTGAGGCTAAAAAATGAAGGGCAATTATTGCGCGTCCGGCAAAAATAATGTAATTTTGAATTGATAAATGAATATTCCCAAAGGTACAACAATATGAATATTAAAGACGATTTTAGAAAATTTGCAGTTAACCATGTCGGACTTAACGGTCTGGCACTTGATCAATACACTTCCAAGGCATCCGCTGCCATCACATCAAGCTACATTTCCCCTACAATCATAGAGGAACGTCAGCTTAATGTGGCACAAATGGATGTTTTTTCCCGTCTGATGATGGATCGTGTGATTTTTCTCGGCACGGATGTCAACGACTATACCGCCAATGTCATTCAGGCACAGCTTCTTTACCTTGATTCAACCGATCCGGGCAAAGACATCAGCATCTATATCAACTCTCCCGGTGGATCTGTTTATGCCGGCCTTGGAATATATGATACGATGGAATATATTTCCAGCGATGTTTCAACTATATGCACAGGCATGGCTGCGTCGATGGCTGCGGTGCTTCTTGTAGCGGGTGCCAAAGGCAAGCGTTTCGCGTTGCGTCATTCCCGCGTCATGATTCATCAGCCTATGGGCGGAGCTCAGGGACAGGCATCGGACATAGAGATTACAGCCCGTGAAATTCTTAAGCTGAAGAATGAATTGTATACCATCATTTCCGATCATTCCGGTCAGGCTCTTGAAAAAGTTGAGCGTGACTCAGATCGTGACTACTGGATGACAGCTTTCGAAGCTAAGGACTATGGCATGATCGATGATGTGCTCATAAAAGCAAAAAAATAATTCAACTATAGATGATAGGTTGCTGATTAATTTCAACTGATATTATGGCAAAAAAAAGAAACGGGAACGGACACGACGATGACATCCGGTGTGCATTCTGCGGCCGCCCTGCATCCGGAGAGGATGTGATGGTGCCAAGCGCCTATTCCGACGTTTACATATGTTCATCTTGTGTCGATCAAATCCATGACGCTGTTAAGAATTTCAAAATCGAGCATGGTATCCCGACTCATTCCATAACTGACAACGACGATTCCGCATCTTCGGCAGAATCCCTTGGCGACATCCCGAAGCCGCAGGAAATATGTGCATTTCTTGACAATTACGTGATTGGACAGGATGCGGCCAAGCGTTATCTATCGGTAGCTGTCTATAACCATTATAAGCGCCTTGCCCAAGACAAATCAGACGATGTCGATATAGAAAAAAGCAATATCATACTGGTGGGACCTACCGGTACCGGGAAAACTCTTCTGGCAAAGACGATTGCCCGATTGCTTGATGTCCCGTTTACTATCGTCGACGCTACGGTGCTTACCGAAGCTGGTTATGTGGGCGAGGATATCGAGAGTCTGCTTACACGCTTGCTGCAAGCCGCCGACTATGATGTGTCCAAGGCAGAACGCGGTATCGTTTTCATAGACGAGATCGATAAGATCGCACGTAAGGGCGATAATCCATCTATCACTCGCGATGTCAGTGGCGAAGGTGTCCAGCAAGGGTTGTTGAAATTGCTTGAAGGTTCGATTGTCAACGTGCCGCCGCAAGGGGGACGTAAGCATCCCGAACAGCGCATGATTGCGGTTGATACCAAAAACATCCTGTTCATATGTGGCGGAGCATTCGACGGCATCGAGCGCAAGATCGCGCAGCGGCTCAATTCACATACCGTAGGATACAGCAATACGGCCCGAAAGGGTGTCGACCGCGACAGCTTCCTTCAATATGTCGCTCCACAGGATCTTAAGTCATTCGGCCTGATACCTGAAATCATAGGCCGATTGCCTATTTTGACGCATCTTGAACCCCTTGACCGTAGCGCTTTGCGTCGTGTGCTTACCGAGCCTAAAAACGCCATTGTGCGACAGTATGAGAAACTGTTTAAGATGGATGACGTTGAGCTCGTATTTACGCCAGAGGCTCTTGACCTTATTGTCGACAAGGCTATAGAATATAAACTTGGCGCCCGTGGATTACGTTCGATCGTCGAAACGGTGATGATGGATGCCATGTTTAACATTCCGTCATCGGATATAAAAAAATTCGAGGTCACGGCCGAATACGCTCTCCAGAAACTGACAGAAGCTAATTTCGAAGTAAATAACGTATAATATTGACCAATTATATTGTCACTATAAACCCGTCAACACCTTTCTCCAGATTATGACCACAAGTAAGTTGCTTACCGATGCATTAAAGAAACATTTCGGTTTTGACACTTTCAAAGGCAACCAGGAAGCCATCATTACAAGTCTTTACGAAGGTAAGGATACGTTTGTGCTGATGCCGACCGGAGGCGGAAAATCACTATGTTATCAACTGCCATCGCTACTGATGGAGGGAACCGCTATTGTGATTTCGCCTTTGATAGCCTTGATGAAAAATCAAGTGGATGCAATGCGTAACTTCAGCGAGGACGACGGTGTGGCTCATTTTCTTAATTCATCGCTTAACAAGGCGGCTGTCGACCGCGTTAAAGCCGATATACTTTCGGGAGCCACAAAATTATTGTATGTGGCTCCGGAATCGCTGACTAAAGAAGATTATATCGAGTTTCTTAAAAACGTGCCCATATCGTTTTATGCAGTCGACGAAGCCCATTGCATCTCGGAATGGGGACACGATTTCCGCCCGGAATATCGTCGTATCCGTCCGATCATTAACGAGATTGGCAAACGTCCGCTGATTGCATTGACAGCTACGGCGACCCCGAAAGTGCAGCATGATATCCAGAAAAATCTGGGAATGCTTGAGGCCAACGTATTTAAATCGTCGTTTAACCGCCCAAACCTCTACTATGAGATCCGGCCCAAGACATCGCAGATCGACCGCGATATTATTAAGTTTATAAAGAATATGGAAGGCAAATCGGGTATAATCTATTGCCTTAGCCGTAAAAAAGTGGAAGAACTTGCCGAGCTGCTTGTCGTCAACGATATCAAGGCGCTGCCCTACCATGCCGGGATGGATGGCGCCACGCGATCGGCCAATCAGGACGCTTTTTTATATGAAAAAGTGGATGTGATTGTCGCCACTATTGCATTCGGCATGGGCATCGACAAACCCGATGTGCGTTTTGTGATTCATTATGATATGCCTAAATCACTTGAAGGGTACTATCAGGAAACCGGACGTGCGGGACGCGACGGAGGCGAAGGACTTTGCATAACATATTATGCTGCAAAGGATCTTCAGAAGATGGAGAAATTTATCCAAAACAAGCCTGTGACTGAACAGGAAATCGGACGACAGCTCCTTCTCGAAACAGCAAACTATGCCGAGTCGAGTATTTGCCGCCGTCTGTCATTGCTGCACTACTTTGGAGAAAAATACGATGTTGAAAATTGCGGTAACTGTGACAATTGTTTGAAACCGAAACAAAAAGTGGAAGCTAAAGATGATTTGTGTGCGGTGCTGGAAACAATTATCGCACTTAAAGAGAAGTTTAAAGCCGATCATGTCATAGATGTGATGCGAGGACGCGTCACTGCAGATGTTAAATCATATCACCACGAAGAGCTGGAAGCCTTCGGTTGTGAGCCAAAGGCAGATGCCCGTTATCTCGGAGCTGTTATCCGCCAGGCTGTAATGGCCGGTTACATTGATCGGGATATTGAGCAATACGGCCTATTGAAGATAACGCCTAAGGGACAGGATTTTCTGAATCACCCAACTTCGTTTAAAATAGTTGAGGATGCGGAATTTTCTGAAGATACTGAACCTGAAGTTGTGAAGGGGGGCGCAGGCTGTGCCGCCGATCCGGAGCTATATTCCATACTCAAAGATCTTCGTAAAACAATTGCGAAAAATCATAAACTTCCTCCTTATGTGATATTTCAGGATCCCTCTCTTGAGGCCATGGCCACGACATATCCTATCACGATTGAAGAACTTGCCAATATCTCCGGGGTCGGAATCGGCAAGGCAAAACGTTATGGTGAGGAATTTGTTAAGCTGATTCGGCGACATGTCGAGGAAAACGAGATCGAACGGCCTGAGGACATGGTGGTCCGTACAGTGGCTAACAAAAGCAAGGTGAAAATAGCCATAATACATGCGATCGACCGAAAGATCCCGCTTGATGAAATCGCACGCTCACGCGGACTTGAAATCGATGAGTTGCTTGACGATATTGAAGCGATCGTCAACTCCGGCACTAAGATCAATATCAATTACTACATCGACGAGTTGCTCGACAATGAACAGCAGGACGATATTTTTGAATATTTCAAGGAAAGCGAGAGCGGTGACCTCAACGATGCATATAAGGAACTCGGTGACGAATATTCGGAGGATGAAATACGGCTGATGCGTATAAAGTTTATATCCGAAATGGGATATTGATTCTGTTTTCCAAAGGATTCCTGTAATATGGACAATATCATCAATTATTCAGGCGTGGAACTGCATCGCAACGATGTCGTTGTGCTGAAGAATGTCAATCTGAAAGTTTCTGTCGGTGAGCTTGTTTATCTTACCGGTAAGGTCGGAAGCGGGAAAAGCTCGTTGTTGAAATCGTTTTACTCTGAAATCCCCATTGCGGCAGGCAATGCGGAAGTGCTCGGATATGATCTGGTTTCCATCAAACGAAAGTGCATTCCGGATCTTCGTCGTGAAATTGGCATAGTTTTTCAAGATTTCCGGCTGCTTCCTGACCGTAGTGTTTACGACAATCTTATGTTTGTGCTTAATGCCACCGGCTGGAAGGACAAAATACAGCGTAACAGTCGAATTGAACAGGTGCTTCGTGAGGTTGGTATGCTGAATAAAAGTTATAAAATGCCGCACGAACTTTCCGGAGGAGAGCAGCAACGCATTGTTATGGCAAGAGCTATGCTCAATAAACCGAAACTCATTCTTGCAGATGAACCTACGGGAAACCTTGACCCCGAAACCGGAGCATTAATAATGCAGCGATTCAAAGAAATTGCAGAGGCGGGTACGGCGGTCATTGTTGCTACCCATAACCTTTCGCTTGCCGAACAATTCCCATCAAGGATAATTAAGTGCGAAAACCGCCACATCATTGAATAGCACTTATGTGACCGGTTGTGCGGTACTATATTGCTATTTGGAATAAATGTTGTAAATTTGCAGAAATTATACAATTACACATAGCTTTAAAATGAAAGTGATGAAATTTGGGGGCACATCTGTCGGTTCTGCCTCCCGGATTAAAAATGTTGCATCGTTAGTTAAATCTCGCGGCCGTAATCTCATTGTGCTCAGTGCGATGTCGGGCACGACCAATACGTTGGTGAAAATATCGGATCATTATTATAATGGTGATTCGGCAGGGGCGCTGGAAACCATTGATGATCTCGACCAAAAATATGTCGATACGATCGAAGTGCTTTTCGATAGCGACGCATATAAGAAAATTGCTCGCGAGTCTATTGAGGAGTCATTTTCTTTTCTTCGAAATAAGAAGGATGTTTCATTTACAGCAAAAGATGAAAGAGAGGTGCTGTCAAGAGGCGAATTAATGTCTACGGCTTTAATGACCTTGTACCTGCAGGAGCAAGGCATAGCCGTCGTGCTTTTGCCGGCACTTGACTTTATGCGTACTGATAGCAATGGCGAACCTGATATCGATTTTTTACGCGTGCATCTTATGGAATTGATGAGAAGACATGATGATGCCGATCTTTTTATCACTCAAGGGTTCATATTCCGGAATGCCGATGGCGAAATTGATAATCTGCAACGTGGCGGCAGCGATTATACGGCATCTCTCATTGGTGCGGCTATCGGAGCGGATGAGATTGAAATATGGACCGATATTGACGGAATGCACAATAATGATCCGCGTTATGTTGAAGGTACAAGTCCTGTTAACCAACTTCATTTCGAGGAAGCCGCCGAACTTGCGTATTTCGGGGCAAAGATTCTTCATCCCACATGTGTGCTTCCAGCCAAGCTCAACAATATTCCGGTGCGTTTGCTGAATACAATGTGCCCGGAGGCTGAAGGCACTTTGATATTCAATGCCAGTCCCACACACACCATCAAGGCTGTGGCTGCGAAGGATAATATCACGGCTATAAAAATAAAAAGTGGAAGGATGCTTCTCGCATATGGCTTTTTACGTAAGGTTTTTGAGATATTTGAAACTTACCGCACTCCGATCGATATGATAGTCACTTCCGAAGTGGGAGTTTCCGTGACGATCGACAGTGAACAAAATCTTGATGCTATTGTCGCCGATCTCAAAAGATTCGGGACTGTCACTGTTGACAGGGATATGGTGATCATCTGCGTAGTAGGGGATCTTGAATGGCAGAATCGTGGTTTTGAGGCCAATGTCGTCAATGCGCTCAAAGATATCCCCGTGCGTATGATTTCTTATGGCGGAAGCAATTATAATATTTCGTTGCTCGTCCGCAAATCCGATAAAATCAAGGCACTCAACCTTTTGAGCCATAGCTTGTTTAATTGATAATAGAATTTCACCTTCGCCCATGTTTCCTGTTGAATGCTTCCGAAATATACCTACACCTTTTTACTTCTATGACCTGTCTTTGCTGCAGGATACGCTTGATGCCGTGAAACAGGCATCTTCCGGATCTTCATTCAAGGTGCATTATGCTGTGAAAGCAAATAGCAACGACCGCATTCTACGTATGATCGCTGCGTTTGGATTCGGTGCGGATACGGTTAGTGGCGGAGAGATTGCAAAAGCCATTGAGTGCGGTTTTGATCCTGCCGACATTGTTTTTGCTGGCGTCGGCAAGACGGATGCGGAAATATCCGAAGCCTTACGGATTGGAATAGGGTGTTTCAATGTCGAATCTGCCGAGGAACTTGATATCATTATTGAATGGGCATCTCGGCTCGACAAAGTCGCACCGGTCGCACTACGTGTAAATCCGGAAATAGACGCACATACTCATCACTATATTACCACCGGTCTGGCTGAAAATAAATTTGGCATCGCTATGTCGATGATTGATAATCTGGTGCGTAAATGTGTCGACAATAAACGCGTGGATTTCCGTGGCTTACATTTTCATATAGGATCGCAAATTACCGTCGGTGAGCCATATGAAGAACTCTGCCGCCGTATCAATCATATTGTCGGGCATGTCGAATCAATGGGTATCAATATCCCCATAATAAATGTCGGAGGTGGGCTCGGTATTGATTATGATATGCCAGATGATAATCCCATACCGGATTTCGCCACATATTTTGAAATATTTCGTCGTAGCCTAAAACTTCATCATGTGCATGAAATCCATTTTGAGCTTGGCCGATCGATCGTGGGACAATGCGGTTCTCTGATAAGTCGGGTATTATATGTCAAGAAAGGAGTTGATAAACAATTTGTGATCATTGATGCCGGATTTACGGATTTGATCCGCCCCGCCTTTTATCAAGCGCATCATAAGATAGAAAATATCAGTTCGAATGCGTCAGCCACGAATCGTTATGATGTCGTAGGTCCCATTTGCGAATCGTCTGATGTTTTTGGTGTGGATGAGATCCTTCCTATTACACATCGAGGCGATTTACTGGCGATTCGTTCGGCAGGAGCTTATGGCGAAGTGATGGCTTCGCAATACAATTGCCGATCATTGCCTGGAGCATATTTCATTGAGTAGGACATTTTATGGGCTTTACGATTATATGATCAGATCGTGAAGAATTTTTATATGCTCCGGTGTAGTGCCGCAGCAGCCGCCGACAATGCTTAGCCGATGGCTCCGGATTAATGGCGATAGTATATCGCCAAACGATTTCGGACTTTCCGGATAAACGCCATCCTTGTCAGGAAATCCCGCGCTGGGATAAAAAATAATAGGATAAGGCGAAACGTCGGCAATGTCGCGTATCGACCTTTCCATTCCGCGCGGCCCTTTACAACAGTTTAGTCCGAAAGCGATTGGCCTGACGTCAGGGTTGAGTTTCGTAAGAAATTCTTCCGGCTTATGCCCCGATGGCATAAGCCCGCTGTCATTGTCGATAGTTATGGAAATAATAAACGGCAATTCGGATGATCGTTTCCTTATGGATCGGCATACGCCTTCAATGATCGCTTTCGCTGTGAGTAAATCATATATCGTCTCAACGATCAAAAGGTCGACACCTCCTTCGATCAAAGCTTCAGCCTGTTTTTCATAGACGCGACTTATTTCATCGTAATCCGGGCCATATGATACGCGACGTAAGAGCGAGTATTCCGAGGGGCCAAGTGATCCGGCCACAAAGCGCCGTCGCCCTTGTACAGAAAATCTGGCGGCTTCAGCGCTCGCGATGCGTGCCGCACGGTAATTCAGTTCTCTTACGAGATCGCATGTCTGATATCTCTGCTGCGACAGGGCATTGGCGTTGAACGTATTTGTTTCGATTATATCTGCTCCTGCTTCGAGATATAGGCGATGGATGGCGGTGACGATTTCAGGAGCGGTAAGACATAGAATATCGTAATTCCCGGAAAGGGTCACAGGATGTCCTTTTAGTCTCGTGCCACGATATTGCTCTTCCGATAGCTTGAGCCTTTCAATTATGGTTCCCATCGCTCCATCGAGTAATAATAACCGATGAGAGATTAAGTTTGAGATTATGTCGCCTGTAAATGCCATATTATCCGCAAAAATAGACATTATTCAGCTAAAAACTTTGTATATTTGTGTTTATAATCGAACAATTATTTGATGATTACATCGATAACAGACTTTAATCTTCACTCCTACAATACATTTCGCATCAATGCAAAATGTAGAGAGTTAATTGAATATACTTCGTCAGACGATCTCCCGTCCGTGATGCGGATGGTCGGCGACCGCCCATTCGTAAATATCGGAGCCGGAAGCAATATGCTTTTCACTGAGAATTTCGATGGCGTGGTGCTTCACTCTCGGATTCTTGACATCTCTTCTGTAGCGGTCGGAAAGGATAAAATGCTTCTCAGGGTGGGAGCCGGTGTCGTTTTCGACGATTTGATTCAGCAATGTGCCGGATCCGGTCTTTGGGGGATAGAAAATCTGTCTGGAATCCCTGGCGAGGCGGGAGCTGCCGCAGTGCAAAATGTCGGAGCGTATGGTGTGGAGGTTTGTGATGTACTGCAAAAAATAGAGTGTTATGACGTTCAGACCGGATCGTATGTCACATTT
>ULLK01009151.1_pt1 | contig 12137 bp, 12 predicted proteins | sample 1951411 | NCBI WGS metagenome assembly ULLK01 (sample SAMEA4835526, study PRJEB28245) | human gut metagenome | biome: gut microbiome; material: fecal sample | place: Denmark | collected 2008 | reverse complement strand
CAGCAGGGGAGGCGCCAGGAGCGTTACGCCGACGATCTCGCAGCCGGCAGGGATAAAGCTCATCAGCAGGGCGGGTCTGCCGCATTTTTTCAGGTCGGAGATCTTCAGGTTAAGACCGGCGCGGGTGAGTATCATTATCAGCGCGATTTTCCGCAGGTCGGCTGAAATGCTCATCATGGCAGGGTTAAGCCAGCCAAGGGAGCCGAGGATAAGTCCTGCGGCAATCATTCCGGTGAGTTTGGGCAGGTGCAGTTTTCCGGCTGTTTCACCGAGAATAAGCCCGGAAAGCAGTATAAGGGCAGCGCTGAGTAACATAAAAAAATCCTCCTTTGCCGGCGGCGCGGGGCATAAAAAAGCTGACAGCCTGCGAATATGCCCACAGCGCCGGATTATTCCCGGCGACATGATATCGCAGATGCCATCAGCAAAAGATTTGCGGTTCGGGGCTATGCCCACGGGGAGGACGTCATTCCCCGGTGATATGATAGCACGTTATCTTTGATTTGTCAAGATGTTACGGAAAAATTCTCCGGTGATATTCTGCGCGGGCATGCAGATAATATAACAGTGCAGCTGCCACTTTTCAGCTTGCAGGCGCTGCATTCATTATTAATAAAGGAGAACGAAACTATGAAAAAGCTTCTTGGCATAGCAGCGGCTATTGCAGCGGCGGCTTCGATCACTTGTGCGGCTTCTGCGAACAACGGCGGCGTTGTCGGCGGTGTGGTAGGCGCAGGTGAGGATATCGTAAACGGCGTCGTTGACGCAGGCGAGGATATCGTGAATGGCGTCACCGGTGGTGATACAGGTACGACAAGCAGACCCGGCAGCACTTCCGGCACAACGGCTGGCGGTAATAACGGCGCTAACGGTACGGTTTCTGGCACGACTAATGGCAATACTACCACTGGTACTAACTCCGGCATGAATTCCGGCACCACATCAGGCACTACAAGCGGGACCACGACAGGGACCGCAGGCAACCCCAACACCGGCGTTCCTTTCAACGCGGCTGCGGCAGCTGCTGCAGTACTCGGCGCGGCAGGCGTGGCGCTTTCTATCAGACGGGATAGCTGAATTAGTTAAGTTAAGTTATAAGCAACGTGCGTTTCTTGAAAGGAACGCACGTTGTTCTTTTTTGCTAAATTTATTATTCGTTTTGCCTAAAAAAAAATGTAATTTATGTGTAAAACGACAGTTGCTTTTTTTCTGGTTTTATTGTACAATATACAAGAGGATTTAGTGTTTGCTATCCGCACATTTTATTTTAGGAGGATCAATTCTTATGAAGTTAAGAAGAGTTTTAGGCGCAGTTGCAGCTGCTTCCGTTGCTGTTGCTGCTATCTCTGTTCCCGTTTCCGCTGCAAGCGTAAAGAAGTTCCAGGTACTTAGTGCTGGTTCACCTTCCGACAATGTCTACAAATCTCCTGTTGATGGCAAGATCGACCTGACAAAGGTTAAGACTGTTAAGGCTGTTATCACTTCTACCGTTGATGGTAACGGCGGTCTGGGCTGCAACGACGCTGCTTCTGGCAAGTGGGTACAGACTGACTTTAATTTCACTGCTGGCACACAGGAAGTTATTCTCAACGTTGACGGTATCACAGTTGATGATTCCGCTGGAGATGGCTTCGTAGTACAGCTCGGTATCTGGTGGATGAACGGCGAGGGTACTCTCACTATCGATTCCCTCGAACTGCTCGACGCTGACGGCAAGGTTCCTGAGGTAGTTGTTGTTACCGAGGCTCCTGCTGACACAACCGCTCCTGAGGAGACCACCGCTCCTGCTGACGAGGCAGAGCCCACAGTTGAAGAGACAGTTGAGGAGACCGTTGAGGTTGAAGATACTACTGAGGCTGCGGATGTTGACATTGCTGACTACTTCGATGGCAGCACAGTATATCTGGTAAAGGATGATGGCAGCGAGGGCTACATCACCGCTTCTGGTGAGGATATCACCGATGTCTACGGCGTTAAGTTCAACGTTACATTCGATGACGCTGAAGTTGCTGATGACGCTGTTTGGGTTGGCGGCGGCGTAGGCGCTAACTCCAACTCCACCGGCTGGGAGCAGCACGAGTGGGGCAAGGAATCCGGCATGAAGGAGATCATTCCTGATTTCGAGAACGGTACTATCACATGGTACAAGGGCTCTTCCATCTTCAGTGCTGATGATGAGTATGCACAGCTCTGGATCCAGTCTTGGGGTGGTTCCTTAACAGTTGATTCTGTTGAGCTGCTCTATGCTGATTACGATGCTGGCGAGACCACTGGCGACGCAGCTGCTGAAACTGCTGACGCTAGTGATGCTTCCGATAACAAGGGCAACCCTGATACTGGTGTTGCTGGTGTAGCTGTTGCTGCAGGCGTTGTTGCTCTGGCTGGCGCTGCTGTAGTAGTATCTCGCAAGAGAAAGTAATCAATAAGTGATCAGATAGTTCAAACACTAATCGCACCCCCGAAGTAATTCGGGGGTGTTTCTCATTTTGCATGCTTTACAAATCTGGTTCGGCGTGTTATAATATTTAAGGACATGCTGAATAAAGCGTAACAAAATCTAATGCATGAGTATACTCGTTTGAACGGGTCGATTTTGTTCAGCGTTTCCTTAAGGTATGCATTCCGAGGGAATGACGCTAATTAAAAGAAAGGACATGCAATGAAAAAGATACTATCACTGCTGATGGCAGCGGTGACTTCACTTGCGCTGACTTCCTGCTCGGGGAATTCCCCGGTTTCGCAGGCAGAGAGCGTGCTGCAAAGCCAGACGCAACAGCTGGCGACAGAAGAGCAGCCATCGGTTGAGCAGGCAGTCACGGCTGACAGCGTGGGCGAGGGCGGAACTTCTGCAGCGGAGACTCCGGAAACCTCGGAACTATCCCGCGATGAAAGTGAAACGGAAACTTCCTCTTCTGCGCCGGAAGTTACGGATCCGTACGATGAAAGCGAACCGTCGCAAAGTCAGCCGGAAATCACCACAACGGAAAAAAACGCAACGGAACCGACGACTCCCGCGCCGGAAGTTACGGACCCGTACGATGAAAGCGAACCGTCGCAAAGCCAGCCGGAAATCACCACAACGGAAAAAACTGCAACGGAACCGACGACCCCCGCGCCGGACAGCGGGAATGAAACCGAAGCAACGGGGAACGCTATCGACGAGGACGGAACTTATTCCAGCTGCGACGATGTGGCGCTGTATATCCACATGTTTGGTCACCTGCCAGGGAACTTCATAACAAAGAAGCAGGCCAGGGAACTCGGCTGGGGTGGTGGTTCCGTCGAGGACTATGCACCGGGAATGTGCATCGGTGGAGATCACTTCGGAAATTATGAGGGGCTGCTCCCTGATAAGCCCGGGCGCAGCTACATCGAATGCGACATCGACACCCTGGGCAGGAACGGCAGGGGAGCCAAGCGCATTATATTTTCCAACGACGGGCTGATATACTACACGGAAGATCACTATTCGACGTTCACATTACTTTATGGAGAGGAACAATTATGAGAACACTTATTATTGACGCAGCCACTGTTGACAACATGGACATTATCCACGGAAGATTTTATGCGGCTTTCGATTTCCCGGAGTGCTATGGCGAAACGCTGGATTCGCTGCACGATTATCTTGGCGAGATCAACAGTGAGGCTGAAATCAGGATACTGAACAATTCAGCGCTGGAGAATTCGCTTGGCGAAAATGAAGCAAAGGCTCTGCGCAGGGTGCTGACGGACATCGCTGCTGAAAATCCCAATATCAGAGTGGAATTTATTGACTGATGTTAATATTTCGTTAATTTTTCGAACTGCGTCTGAAAAGGCGCAGTTTTTTTGTCGAAAATGTGTTATAATTGATACAGTAATAAATGTTAAAGGAGCTGTTTGGCGTGACTGACGAAATAATCCCTGGCAACACCTATGCTCAGCGTTTGAAGCTGCTGTATCTGAAAGATATTTTCCTGAAGTATACTAATGACAACCAGGCGCTTACACGCACACAGATCGAAGAGAAGCTGGAGGAATTTGGCGTTTCTGAGGGCAGAAAGGCTTTCGCAGAAGACATCGAAGCGCTGAGAGCGTACGGAATGGATATACAGGCGACTACGGGGCGCACGGCTTCCTACCAGCTGTCAAGCCGTGAATTCGAGCTCGCAGAACTTAAGCTGCTTGCCGACGCGGTGGGTTCGTCGAAATTCCTGACGGTGAAGCAGTCGGCAGATCTTCTGGAAAAGATAGAGAGTCTGTGCAGCGAGGGAGAAGCCCGTGAAATACACAGAAACGTTTTTGTCACCGGCAGACCCAAGCAGCCTAATAAAGCAGTGCTTTACAATATTGACACGATACACAGGGCTATCGCCGGTGAGAACGGAAAGTTCAAGATAGCGTTCAAGTACTTTGAATATGACGTTAACAAGAAAAAGAAGTACCGCGACAAGCCGCGCAAATGCTCACCCTATGCGCTGGTGTGGGACAGGGATCACTATTACCTCGTTGCGTGGAACGACCACAGGGAGTGCTACTCGAACTACCGCGTTGACAGAATGGAGAGCGTACGCATAACAGACGAGCCTGCAAAGCCGCTGGAGCATGATTTTGACCTTGCAAGTTATGTAACCACTCATATTTCCATGTTCAGCGGTGAGGAAACAGAAGTCAAGCTTTACTGCGATAAGAGCATTGTGAATGCAGTTCTCGACAAATTCGGCATGAACGTGAGGATAATTCCCGACAATGACGGGGAACATTTCACGGTATTCCTGAACGTAGTGACTAAGGCGCCTTTTTATGCGTGGGTGTTCCAGTTCGGAGGAAAGGCGACGGTTGTCGCGCCCGATGAGATAAGGGGAGAATACTTAGATATGCTCAGGAACGCTTCCGAATTCAAAAGCTGATGGTTTGGTAATATACATGATGTTATACGCATCGCGCAAAAATGGCAGATGACCTTGCTGGGTCGTCTGCCATTTTTGCTTATGTGCCGGGTCAGAATGCGTCCAGCAGCGAGCCAATCATTTTGAAAGCCTTTGCGGTGCTCATCCTGCGGAAGCTCCTGTGGCTGCACAGCGACCTCACCGCCATGAAAGCAAGCCCTCCGGCGATAAGCCCGGCAGCGCCGCTTTTTATATAGGACTGAGTGCGTCTTGTCATAGTGAACATCTCCTTTTTGAAAGTTTACGCCAGTATTATTTGCAAAAATCCTGAAAATATGAATAAACCAACGCCGGAAAAATCTGAAACATGTGGAATAACTGCCCGTAAATATGTGCCCGGGAACAATAAATACGCCAAAATCAGTCAAGAAAACCGGGTTTTTGTGCTGATTGCATAATTGTGTTATGCTGTAGAGAATATAATATGGCAATATGACAAAATGAAATTTCTTGCAAAAAAACTTGCAAAAATCCCTTGACAAGAAAACTTTTTTGGTGTATAATCTAACCATAGCAAAGGGGCTATGACAGACAGACTTCAATGGCGAAGCCTGCCGGTCATAGCCCTGCTTTGTTTATTCAAGTAACCTGGAAGCGTCAAGGCAATATGCGGTGCCGGAACGCTTCATAAAAAGAAAGGGGACGGTTCTTAATGAACACACTATTAACTTTGGCGACGGAAGCAGCGAGCGCTGTGGACGTTCAGGGCGTTGTCGATAAAACGATGTTCAACATCGGCGACGGAAACGGTATATGGTACCTTATCGGTGCGGCGTGGGTATTCTTCATGCAGTGCGGCTTCGCGATGGTCGAAACCGGTATGACGCGTTCAAAGAACGCAGGCAACATCATCATGAAGAACCTTATGGACTTCTGTATCGGTACGGTGGTATTCATTCTGCTTGGCTTCGGTCTTCTGCTCGGTGAGGATACGCTCTTCGGCCTGGTGGGCATTCCGAACCTCGACATTCTCGGCAGCTTCACGGATTTTGACAGATGCGCTGAGTTCGTGTTCAACCTCGTTTTCTGCGCTACTGCTGCGACTATCGTTTCCGGTGCGATGGCAGAACGTACAAAGTTCCTCAGCTACTGCATCTATTCCGGCGTCATCAGCGCGATCGTTTACCCGATCGAGGCTCACTGGATCTGGGGCGGCGGCTGGCTGGCTCAGATGGGCTTCGTTGATTTCGCTGGTTCCACATGTATTCACATGGTCGGCGGTCTGTGCGCGCTCATCGGCGCTAAGATGGTCGGTCCCCGTATCGGCAAGTTCGGCAAGGACGGCAAGCCTAACGCTATCCTCGGTCACTCCATGACTCTTGGCGCTCTCGGCGTATTCATCCTCTGGTTCGGCTGGTACGGATTTAACGGCGCGGCTGCTTCAAATGTAGGCTATTTGGCAAACATCTTCCTTACAACAACAGTGGCTCCTGCAGTTGCTACCTGCACAACAATGGTTTATACATGGCTGAAGCACGGCAAGCCCGATGTTTCCATGTGCCTTAACGCTTCACTGGCTGGTCTGGTTGCTATCACCGCTCCCTGCGCTGATACTGACTGCCTTGGCGCTGCTATCATCGGTCTGGTTTCCGGCTTCCTGGTATGCTTCGGCGTTTGGCTCCTCGATTACAAGCTCCACATCGACGACCCCGTTGGCGCGGTTGCAGTACATTTCTTAAACGGTATCTGGGGTACCATCGCAGTTGGTCTCTTCTCCAACGGCGCAGGTCAGAACGGCGGCGTAGCTGCTGTTAACGGCACTGGTGAACATGCCGTAGGTCTGTTATACGGTGGTGGATTTGCTCAGCTGGGCGTTCAGCTGCTCGGTATGGTCGCTGTACTCGCCTGGACTGGCGTCACAATTACGCTTACATTCTTCATCATCAAGAAGACGATCGGTCTGAGAGTTACACGTCACGAAGAGATCGTTGGTCTGGACGCTACAGAACACGGTCTGCCTTCCTCCTATGCGGACTTCGTTCCTGCAATGCACGTTGAGCTTTCTACCTCCGGCAAGGAGAAGGAAGTTGAGACTGTCAAGATCGGTTCTGCTCCTGTCGAGGCTGCAGTACCCGTTACTTACAAGAACCGCAAGCCTGCTGACGGCACAAAGATGAGTAAGGTCGTTATCATCTGCAAGCAGGATAAGTTCGAGGTCCTCAAGGCTGCGATGTCCGATATCGGCGTAACAGGTATGACGGTTACAAACGTACTTGGCTGCGGCATGCAGAAGGGCTCTACTGAGTTCTACCGCGGCGTTAAGGTCGAAACTCACCTGCTGCCTAAGGTAAAGGTTGAGATCGTTGTATGCAAGGTTCCCGTTGAAACAGTTGTTGAGACTGCTAAGCAGGCGCTTTACACTGGCAAGATCGGCGATGGCAAGATCTTCGTATACGACGTCGAGGACGTTATCAAGGTACGTACTGGTGAAACTGGCTACGATGCCCTCCAGGACGTTGAATAAGATTTCTTCATAACCTTCCTGAATTTAAACCGTATAGCAGAACCCCCCGGGTAATTCAGGGGGGCTTTGCGATAGGTTCAGTGGCAGCCGAGACTGACAAGCTGTTCGATGATAAGAGCGGCTGCGCGTTCCACCCAGTTCTGCATCATTTCTGGCGTGAGATAGTGGAAATCGGCGCTGTATTCCGGCGGGTGGAGATAGAACTGCTTGATATTGTGTATCTGGCGCTCTACATAGTCCCGCTTGTAATAGGGGAGACAGGTCACCGGGTATTCGCTTATCCCGCAGAAGCGCCGGAACGCAGAATTATCCGGGTGCTCCTTCAGGTACAGGTGGTCGTTTGCGTACCATTCCGGCTTCACGCGGCGGTAGTATTCCTCGCGGTCGGAGAGGTAGAGTTCATGGTTTTGTTCCTTGCAGGGTTCGTTTATCAGGCGCACCCACAGCACGTCCGCCATCAGGTGGCAGTAATATCCCATCAGGAATGAGCGGGTGCTGTCGTCAAGGGACTTTCCGGCTATCATCTCGCTGTAAAACCGGTCGTACTCGCAGTGCCCCTTTCCGCGGGAAGTCCAGTGGGTGACTTCTTTCGGAGGGTCAAAGCCGCCGGGTACGGGAATTCCGCAGTCAGGCGCGACGCTGCCTGCGAAAAAATCCGTTTTGTGAAAGCTGAAATGCGCCGTCAGAATTTCTGCAACGCGCAGATGTGCAAGCCAGGTCGCCATATATTACCCCCTATTGTAAATCGCGAAAAAATATGCTATCATAGTAATAAAGCCGAAAGGAGTACGCCATGACAGACGAAAAGGAAAAGAAACCCGTCCCCGAAAAGCCGCAGGACAAGCCTGCAGAGCCATCTACCCACACCTGGGTAGACGATATGAAGCAGGAACTTGAGGATTACATCGAGGACCAGGGCATATATATCAGGCAATAATAAAAATTCCGGGTGAACTCCCGGAATTTTTTTATACTGATATGTAACGTCCCAGCGTCATGACCGGCGCGATTTCAAGCAGGTAATCGCGGTCGCGGCGCATTCCCTTTGTGCTGAGGTAGTCTTTCATGCAGCGCTCGGCAGTCGCGGGGGTGTTGTTCTCGCGGCTGAGGTGCCCCAGAATTATTTTCGTGGTGCCGCTTTCCACAAGTTTTGACGAAAAATCAGCGGCTGCATTATTGGAAAGATGACCTTTTTCTCCGGCTATCCGGCGCTTAAGGTCGGCAGGGTAGTTCAGGTTCTTTGCCAGCATTGCGGGGTCGTAGTTGCTTTCAAGCAGTATCGCCTCGCAGCCGAGCAGGTTTTCTTCAACCTCGCTGGTTATCTTGCCGAGGTCGGTGCAGACTGCAAGCTTCTTGCCGCCGAAATCCACGGTATAACCGACGCTTTCCGGCGTGTCGTGGGGCGTGTGGAACGCCCTTACTTCGAAATCGGAACTCTGATACGGTTCATGAATGATATCGTACAGCCGTATTTCTTCGGGTATCGTTTCTTTTACTGTGCCGCGCAGCTGGGCGATAGTCCCGGGACTTGCGAAAACCGGAATTCTCGTGTGCTTCGTCAGCTGAAACAGCCCCTTGATGTGGTCGATGTGCTCGTGCGTAATGAATATCGCTTCTATCTGGTTCATGTTTGTTTCGATGAGTTCCAGAGAGCTTTTCATTGCGCGGAAGCTGCACCCGGCGTCGATAATAATTCCATGCCCGCGGGTGCCGATAAATGTGCAGTTACCGCTGCTGGAACTGCATATCGGGAATATCCTTGCCATCAGAGCGCCTTTTTCAGCGCTTTTTCTTCGGCTGTGGGGTCGGGCTCGTCCACTTTCTGGATATCTGCGCCAAGGCTGCGGAGTTTCACTTCCATATTCTCGTAGCCACGTTCAACGTGGAATATGTCGTAAATTTCGGTCACGCCTTCTGCTCCAAGGGCTGCAACGATAAGCGCTGCGCCGGCGCGGAGGTCAGTCGCCTTGACGGGGGCGCCCTTCAGTTTTTCAACGCCCTCGATAACTGCGACCCTGCCCTCAACGGAAATATTCGCGCCCATTCTGCGGAGTTCGTCAACATAGCGGAAGCGGTTGTCGAAAATGCTCTCAGTCACCATGCTCGCGCCCTTTGCGCAGGTGAGCACGGCAGCCATCTGCGGCTGCATATCTGTCGGGAACCCGGGGTGGGGGTTGGTCTTGACGCTGGTCCCGTAATATTCCGGACCGCCGATAACGCGCACTGCGTCGTCAAACTGTTCCACCTGCACGCCAATCTTCACCAGCTTCTGGGTGATGGGCTCGAGGTGCTTCGGGATAACGTTCCTGATGAGAATGTTGCTGCGCGCTGCAGCGGCTATGGTCATGAAAGTACCAGCTTCGATCTGGTCTGGGATAACGCTGTAGGTGGTACCGTGGAGGTACTTCACGCCGCGTATCTTGATCACGTCAGTCCCGGCACCGAGGATATCGGCGCCCATGCTGTTGAGGCAGTTCGCGAGGTCAACGACATGCGGCTCCTTGGCTGCGTTTTCGATGATGGTAAGTCCCTCAGCCTTGACTGCCGCCATGATCGCGTTTATAGTCGCACCGACGGTGTTCTTGTCAAAGAATATCTGCGTGCCGATGAGCCTGTCAGCCTTGAGGTTCACCATGCCGCCGTCGATTTCGCACTCAGCACCCAGCGCGGAGAAGCATTTCAGGTGCTGGTCGATAGGTCTGTCGCCGAGATTGCAGCCGCCGGGCATTGAAACATGCGCGCTGTGGAAGCGCCCCAGCAGCGTGCCCAGGAAATAAGTCGTGGCGCGCATGAGCTTTGCTTTCTCATACGGCACGGAAACGTTCTGCAGCTGACGCGTGTCTATTTCAACGGTGGTCTTGTTGAGCATGCGTATCTTCGCGCCCATCTCGGACATTATCTGTAACGTGATGTTCACGTCGCTGATATTCGGTATATTTTCAATGATGCAGGGCTCGTCTGAAAGAATGGTGCAGGGAAGTATCGCTGCGACTGCATTTTTTGCGCCGCTTATGAATACCTCACCGCTCAGGGTCTTTCCGCCCTTGATTACGTACTTTTCCAAAACTGCACTTCCCCCTTGTCCCCCTAGCAGGGACATTTTTATATATTACAGCAATAAGCCGGATAATATCGTTATGTATGTCAACAGGGCATAGTTATCCCATATGGATTTACACCATTACATTATAGCATATTCTCTAAAAAAAAGAAAGTGCAATTTGCAAAAAAGTTATTGTTTGATTTCATTTTGGCAGATTACACAAAAAATATATGGGCGTTTTAATATTTTTATGAAATTAAATCGCGTGGGATATTCATCTGTTTATGATAGTATTACCGCGTAATTACACGCTAATCAAGGAAATGAATGCACGGTACGTTTTTCCGCATGATGAAAATGATTTCAGAAAAACTGGCTGGAATTGTGGCGCTTTTGACAGAAAAACTGTGTTGTTTTTGTGTAAAATTACGGCTTGTATTATTTTCCTCCCTGTATTATAATTATATTGTACATTTGGGTAGCTGCTTCCCGCAGTGTGCCCGAAAGATGGACTTTTACAGTCCGATATTTAGGAGGAATTTATCATGAAGATCAGATCTATCGTTTCCGCAGCAGCTGCTTGCGCTGTTGCAGCCGCAGCATTCGTTATGCCGGCTTCCGCTGAGGACAGCTATGTTGCTGGCCTTACCTGGCAGTCTTCCAGCTACATGTTCCGCAACACCATTTCTCAGCCCAACCTGCTTTACTGGGACGAAGACCTCGGCGAGGCTGCTGAGCTCGAGGGCGCTACCTTCACAGACGCTCAGATCACCGGCGACGGCGAGTACACCGTAACACTGGACGGCGTTAAGGACGGCGGCTGGAACATGCTCAAGCTTGAGTCCAACATTGACCTCGACGCTACACCTGATGTAAAGTTTGAAATCACTTCCGTTGAGCTGAACGGCGCTGCTGTTGATTTCGACAAGGCCGCTGCTGTTATGAGCGAGGACACTGCTACAAAGAGCGACGAATATTCTGCATGGGATTTTGATATCAAGAACACCGCAAGAATTCAGCTCATCAACGTATACGACAACCTCGCTGTTATCCCGAACGACTCATACGAGTCCATCAAGGTAACATTCACTGTTACTGGTCTTGACGGTGGTGACGCAGCTGCTTCTGATGCAACCAATACTGCTACAGATACCGGCGCTTCCGCTGACAAGGGTTCTCCTGACACCGGAGTTGAGGGCGTTGCTGCTATCGCAGGTCTGGCTGTAGTTGCTGCTGGCGCAGTTGTTCTTTCCAAGAAGAGAAAGTAATTTCTGACCGCACGAACTAAATACAATTAAAGGGCTGCTTTCGGGCAGCCCTTTTTGCGTTATAGGTTTTTCTGCATGTCGTCGGTATCAAGGTAATCCTCGGTGTACTGCTTTTTCAGGAGTTCGCGGGGGATATAGTCGTTATACTTGCCTGATATTTCGCAGTTGTCGGGTATTCTGAAAGTGTATTTATCCGCGCCGTGCACCTTTATTTCGGTGAGCTCCAGTTCAAGTTCAGCCATGCTGCGGTCGGTCTTTACCTCAATGCACACCGGAATGTACCGCTGCAGCCACACGGTCGCTTCAAATCCGCGCTGCCGCAGTTCGTACATCAGCGCCATGCACGCCCGCGTCCCGAGAAACGGGAACACCGCATACAGCGTGGGAGTTATCTGCACCACTCTTCCACCGGGGGTACCCGGGGCGCTGTC
>ULLK01002165.1_pt1 | contig 12144 bp, 10 predicted proteins | sample 1951411 | NCBI WGS metagenome assembly ULLK01 (sample SAMEA4835526, study PRJEB28245) | human gut metagenome | biome: gut microbiome; material: fecal sample | place: Denmark | collected 2008 | reverse complement strand
AGATAGTGCCGGCAGAGCAGATAGTGCCGGCTACTCTGATAAAGCCGGATGCGATAGAAATGGCGTCATTATTGATAATGGGTATTCTCGTTTCGGATATGCGTTAAATGAAGCTATACAGAATGGACCACCCCTTACGGATTGTCTCATGGTGGATATTACAAATCAGTATTCTGATTTAAATAAACCTCGCCTGATAGATGGCGCAATAACAACTGTAAATATTCCAGACCAGATTGCATGGGGCGTCCGAGAAGTTGTATTTATCAATAAAAATGCTTTGATTGTCCGGGTAACCGGTCTAAAACAAGATGCCAAAACGATGGTATTTTATCTGAACAGCTACAATTATGGTGATTGGACAGGATGGACACGTTTCGGTAATGCTGGTGAAATTCCTGGTGGTCGTATATGGTTTGCATGAACAGGGGATTAATATGAGCAGTGTTTTTAAACGTTTATTTTATCAAAAAAATAACGGAGAATCCGGTTTCTGTAATGTATATAGCGATTCTGATGACTGCCCGGATCCAAGATTATATGTTATTGTGGATGGGAGACAGGGATATATAAAAATAGGCAGTCCGAAATCAAGCGCTGCCAGCCCCCTGCGCTGTTTTGTTAAAAGTGATCCTGATCGGGAATTCGCGATTTGGAAGTATAGCCCGTATGCAAATGATGAAGAGGACGCATAACCTCATGAAATTATCAAGTTTACAGGAAATGATAAAAGACTATGAGCGCATTACTGGAGAATCCATCAGCTTTGAAGGATTCTTTTTTGATGATGATTTTCATGATAAACAGGGAACACATTTCAAGTTTTTTCCGAATGCCGGATTTCTTTTCTGGCAGTTGATTAAGCATGAGGAAATCGTTTATTTTCAGATTCTTGAAACGTATGGTAAATTTCACAAAATGGTTGATTACATCAGAGAGGTGATGGTCCTTAATGAGGTAAAAGATATCGTGACAATGACGACGCGCAATCCGAAAGCACATATCAGACGATGGAAGATGATTCACCATCCGGAACAGGATTATGACTACGAAGGGCGGCATTACTATGTGCTGACCGGAACAATTGAGAATTTACATTAGAAAGGAGATTGCATGCTTTTATTTGATTTACAGCTGTTCGGGAAAAAGGGGACAAAGATAACGACAACGCCGGCGCAAGTGCCACAGATGTCCGATGAGGAAAAAGGGCTGCTTGGCGAACAGCTGAAATGGGCACAGACTACACAGCCGGTTGCACAAAACCTGCTGAATATGGCTAATCAAGCACTAAGCAGCCAGCAGGTTACGCCGAATCCCAACTGGCAAACATTGTATGACCGGGCGCAGAATCAGACAGCGGCCAATAATCAGTTGGTACAAGGATTGATTCCACAGGTAAATGCAAATACAGACGCTAATGCAGCGGCTAACAATCGTTTCTCTGGGCTGCTGGGGAATGCTATTCAGTCTATGACACAGGGGAATAAAGAACTGGCGTCCGAATACAATACGGCTATGCAGAATAACAGCACAGCTATGCAGGGATTGTTAAACGGTGTGCTGCCATCTTCTTATGCTGAAAATCGACAAAAGGCATTACAAGCTGATTTAACGAATACAGTCGGGAATACATTATCCGGATTGGCCAGTCGGGGAATTATCAATTCTTCACAGGCAGACAGCGCATTCAATGATATTTCACGTAATGCATCTAATACACTGGCTACTCAGTATGGGAACGATATGCAGACAGCTGCGGGGCTTGCCGGACAGGCCTATAACAGCCAATTGGCGGGCATTAACGGTAAGGCGGGGCTACTTGGAGATATGTTCAGGAACCAACTTTCCGGCTACGGGCAGCAGGCTGATTTGGCAAATACGAATTTTAACAATCGGCAGCAGGGGATTTCAACGCTGTCACAGCTGGCGAACCAGTCGCAGCAGATGGCAACGGATCCGATTAAAACGGCGGCAACGGCGCAGGAAGCGGCGATAAACACGCCGATGAAGTATTTAGCGATGGCGACAGGACAGAACGCGCCGACGCAAGGTTTATTATCTCAATTATCGCAACAGCGGTACAGTGTAGCTACACCGGGACAGACAATTGTCCGGCAGGGGAGTGGTGGATTCTTTGGAGGTCTTATGAGCGGATTAGGAAGCTATTTAGCATGTTTTACAGCAGGAACAGAAATTTCAACGCCGGAAGGTGCAGTTGCTATCGAACAGATGGCGTTTGGTGACCAGGTTATTTCTCTTGGCACAGTGGATGAAGTTACGGAACTTCATGACATGGGTGAGGCAGATATTTATGAGCTTCATACGCCATCCTGCACAGTAGAAACTACGCAGACAGAAGTATTTATGACGCCTAACGGAAAGAAACCTTTAACCGAACTTTCCGAAGGTGAGAGTGTCATGACAGTAAACGGATTTGAACTGATTACATCAATTGTGGAAACCGGTCGAAAAGAAAAGGTTTATGAACTGGAATTGACCGGTGACAATATGTTCTATGCAAACGGTATCTTGGCGGAAGGCTTGACAGAAGCTGACAAAGCGGGTAATGACCCGGATGGCGACATTATTCCTGCAGAAGCGGTTGACGTTGTTCCTGCAGAACAGAAAACAGAAGATTCTGCAGAAGAACCTATGCAGGAAACGGAAGCATCTGCAGAAGAGAGTAACGAAGCAGAAGAAAAGAAAAAGCCGGCAGCTAAGAAGCCGGCAACAAGAAGAAAGACGGTTGTTAAGAAAGCGGGTAAATAATCATGAGTGTTATCTATGTACAGGATAAATCACCATGGGATCAGATCGGGAATCTGGCGGGACTGTGGGCAGCAAACCGTCTGCAGAAGATACAGGATACTCGCAATGCTAAAGATTATGCAACAAAAGTATTCGGGGGCTATCAAGAGGAACAGTCCCCGGGACTTTTGTCTCAATTGACACAGCCGCAGACCCCGCAGATGGGCAGTGGCCTTTTTGCGCAGGACGGTCTTGAAAAAGCAATGCCCCATTTCAAAATTAACACTGCCGGCACACAGCCTTTGCAGTCTTCAACTCCAGTGGGGCAAGATGCATTAGAACAGGCCGTCCCTCATTATCAGCTGAATATGCAGCAGGCGCAGCCGCAAACACAAACGCAGCCAAGTGCCCCTGATAGGAGTCAGATAAAGCAATCACTTAGGAATAAAGCCGGGGCGGCGTATGTCAGCTTCATCAAGAGCGGCTATGGACAACAGGAAGCGGCGCGCATGGCAAAGGAAATGCTTGAAAATGACACAGCAGAAGAATATGGTAAACAGCTTAGTGCCTATCAAGATAGTGTGCTTGAGCCGGCACGGCAGGATATCTTGAATCAGCTTGTCTATACCACGGATAAAGACGGGAATGCGGCAGTCAGCGGTTATGATCCTAAAAAGCTTAAAGCAATGGCTCCGCGGATTGCCGCGTACAATTACCGTGCACAGCAGCTGGGACTTCCGCAGATTGATATGAATATGCTGAATAACATCAACGCGTTGGATAAGCCGAATATTTCTTATAAGACAATGCCAAATGGCCAGCTTGTAGGAATCAATGGCGATACAGGAGCTGTCCAGCAAATGGGGAATTATGCACCGCCGCAAGATCCGCGACGTTTTTATGTGAATACCGGCGGCGGATTATTTGATGTCAGAAGCGGGCAGATTATTCCTGGTACGGCAAGAGAAGTGCAAGGGCCCGGAACGAGCGGGTACAATTCACAGATTATTTCACAGCTAAGTCACTTGCAGCAGATGTACGAGAAGCAACATATGTATGATGATGATTTCGATCCCGCAAAATCTCCTTATTATGCACGACTGCAGCAAGTCTTAAAACCACAGCAGCCCGGACAGCCGGAAGATGTAACAGGCGGGCAGAAACAGCTTGTTAATGATGAGCAGGGGCTTAGTAATAAAATTATAGAAATGCGGCAGCATATGTCCAAAGAAGAAGTACAGCAGGCATTACGAAACGAAGGACTTGGTTTCTATGCAGCATGGGTACCGTAAAGAGGTAAAATATGGGTTATTTTGATGAATTTCAGCGTGCTGGCGGTAATACTGGCGGTGAAAGATATTTTGATGAATTCAAGAATCAGCCGCCGCAGGATTCGCCTTTGCTTGATAAGGCCAAAGGCTTTTTGAACAGCATCGATGACGCTTATGAAGAAGGGCGTGCAGCGCGCAAAGCGCAGTGGGAGAAGACGAAAGCCAATGTATGGAATACTCTTTCTGATTACGCGGCTAATGCCGGCAAAGCCATAGAAAATTATGGCAATGAAATTACGGCTGCCGGAGAGCGTGCTTTAGAAGCCTACAACAATGGAGAATCCATCAACATGGAAGACCCAACGCAAGGCTTTGAGGGCGAAAATTACAACCGGGCAAAAATGAATGTCTACAATGAGCTGGTAGGCAAACCTGCCGGGTACACCGCCATTACGCCCGGTATGCCCGGCATTGTCCGTATGGCAGGTGCAGCATTGGCAACCCCTACATTGCTTGATTCTACGATGCAGACTTATGATCAGAACATCGCCAATGATGACGGTACGCCTGTTATCAGCACGGCAAAAGGGGCTCTTTTGGATCCTGTATGGGAACCGATAAAGGAATTTAAGAATAACCCGGGAGAATTTACACAAAATCTCGTGGATAATCCGACCGAATTGTGGGATAAAGTATTCCTGCCGGGCGCGGTCATTCACGGAGCGGTCAAAGGCATAAAAAAAGCAACGCCTAAGGGTATCAGTGAGCCTATCCGCGAACATATAACTGAACCGTTTAATGAACATGTTATTGATCCGGTAAAGAGCGGCCTTGCTAATGCGAAAGGGCGCTTTTTTGATTCTTTTAAACGTGGCGGAGAAACAGGTTTTGACGATTTAGCCCGTGATACAGAGATGGGTACACAGGCACTTAAAGAAACAACCCTGCCGCCTGAATACGGTGAAACGGGAGATATAAAAACCGATGTTTATAACCGGCTCCGTCAGAATGGATTTACCGATTCCGAAGCGGCAGGGATTACCGGAAATATTGCACAGGAATCCATGTTTGATACAGAAGCGCTTTCAAAAGATGGATATAATTCCCACGGGCTGGTGCAGTGGACAGGCGACAGGAAAGCGCATTTAGAGAGATTTGCCAAAGAAAACGGACTGGATCCTACAGACTGGCGTACACAGGTGGATTTCATTTCCGAAGAGATGAATACCACAGAACGGGCGGCTTTTGAAGCACTCCGCAAAAATCCGAATATCACTCCGGAAGAAGCCGCACATATTGTCCGTGAACAGTATGAACGTCCGGATCCGGCAGTGGCCAATGATGCATACCGCCAGCAGATAGCCAGAGAAGTCTATGACGGCCGTAGTGTCCGCCCTGTGCAGCGTTCTATACAGCAGAACAGTCTCAATGATTTCGTGGAAGATGTGAAGCAGGCAGCGCCGGAAGAAGCAAGTCTGAATTTCATGAAAGATCCTGTAAGAGATATTACGCCGGAAGAATTGTCCAATCGTATCAAAGATGGGACTATACCCAAGGAAGTATTCCGTACGTATGACGAAGCGGAATATAATGCATTCAAAGATTTACCAGAAAAGCAGAAATTTAAGTATGCAAGTGACCAGACAATAGCTCTTAAAGATGGCGTTCATGATCCTATGGGGGATGTGGTTAAGGTCATTTTTGATGATTCCAATCAAAAGGCGATTGATGATGTAACCAATGCTTTTGTATCCGGACACGATGCCCATGCAACGCTAAGTGACCGGCGGGCATTTGCTACCGGATTAATCAAAGATACCATAGAGGCCCCTGACGTTATTCTTAAACAGATGAATGGACGTAAATCATATGTGTCTTATTGGCGAGGCAAGAACAATATGCTTCATCAGGTTATTGTCAGTATGGATAGGACGGATAAAGGAAAAATTATTTCTTCTCATGTTGCGTCTGATACCGTAAAAGATAAACGTAAAGCCCTAAAGAAATTTGTTGCAGATACAAAAAAAGCCGACACCATTTTGTATGTCGACCAAAATATCAGTGATAAATTAAAAGGAGGCCCGACGGGGTATTCCCGGCCGCCCTCCGGTGATAGGGGTTCTACGCTGAATACCCAGCTCCACCCATCCGGCAACTCTATTGTAGCAGATGAAACAGGAAAAGTAAAATTACCGGGTGATGAACGTTCATTTATGGTAAAACCTGTTGAAGAAGCAGCAGGTAGTGACTTGACCACATGGCAGGGAGAGACGATTTCACGCAAGCAGATTCTTGACGATGTGAATAGTATTTTCGGTGCCACTATCAAGAAGGGGCGTGTCGGCAAGAAGGGCACTAACGGATGGTATAACCCTAAAACAGACGTTATACGGACAAGAACATTCGGAGATCCTCGGACGGTTATGCACGAACTTGGACACTATGTGGATGCAAGGTTTAAATTCAGCAATCGCCCCGGTTTTGATACGGAATTTTCTAATGTTATCCATAAACGTTTTGGAAATGCCTATAACAAAGGTGGTATAAAAACCATCCGAAAGGAAGGGATTGCTGAATTTTTCCATGATTACGTTACCAGTCGAAAGAAAGCGGCCTCTGATTTCCCGATGTTTTATAAGGAATTTAAACAAATACTGGAAGGTGATAAAGACCTGCATGCTGCAGTAGACAAATTGTCTTATGTCGGCCATCAATGGTATGCGCAGCCAGTGTGGGAACGGATGAAAGGTTCTGTTTCTTTTGGCGGTAAAGAAAATCTACTGCAGAAAACGTTGAAATTCTTTAAGGATTCTAAGGAAGTCGCACGGAAAGTTTATCATGAACCGTATAGTACACTGGTGGATGAGCTTCATCCGTTAGAGGAACTTATCAGTGAAGTGGAAAAACGCGCAGGAAGAAAGTTGAGAGTAGAAGAAAACGCATTTAAGCAGGCGTGGCTTGCGCGCGGTTGGGCAGGTAAAGCAGAAGCACTTCTGCAGAATGGTTCGCCCAAGCATAAAATACCTGCTTTTAAGGATATTATCCGAAAAATCCCGGATAATCAGCTGAAAGATTTTTCTACGTATCTGACCGCATTGCGCGAACTGGATATGAATAAGTGGAACACATTCCTGCCAAGGGATGAGACACCGCTGATTACGAGATTTACAAAATCGGAATGTTTTGATGTCATCAAGCATTATGAGAAGAATCCTGTTTTCGCGAAAGCTGCTGCAGAGATCCACAGATATAATGATTTCCTGCTTGCAAATGCTGTAGATGCCGGTATGTTATCGGTAAAAGCCGCAATGGCCATGAAGAATAAATATCCTCATTATGTACCGTTCTTCCGTGAATTTTATGAAGCTGCAGAAGCACAAAGAAGCGGAACAGGAAAAGGATTTGCCAATGTGGGAGCTGTCACCAAGAAAATGCGCGGCAGCACTTTGGACGTGGTAGATCCGTTGGAAGGGATAATCCGAAATACTTTCTCAATAATGAGCGCTATTGAACGGAATAAAGTCGGACAATCTATCGTGAAACTGGCCAATGTTGATGGCATGGGAGCATTGATTGAAAAAGTGTCCGGTGCGGCGAAGGTAACGGATCATAGTTTCAGTGTGTGGGAAAACGGAAAGAAAGTCGTTTATAACACGACACCGGAATTATATCAGGCATTTAAAATGCTGAATCCGGAAGGTGTAAACATGTTTACGAAGCTTCTTTCTTATCCGGCAAAATGGCTTCGTGCCGGAGCGACGTTAGGGCCCGAATTTATCTTGCGAAATCCTGTCCGCGACATGATTTCTGCTACAATCTACTCTAAACATGGATTTATCCCCGTTGTAGATACCCTTAAAGGCTTAGGGCTGTATCTACAAAAAGGTGAAACTTACTGGGAATACATGCGGTCAGGTGCGGCACAAGCTAATCTTGTTTCTCTTGATAGGAATTACCTTTCTGGGCAAATGCGTGAACTGCTGCAGCGGCCAAGCGTCAAAAAGATGATTACTACCAATCCGATTGAAGTACTTCGCGGATTATCCGAAGCCACGGAAATGGCTACACGCTTGGCAGAATTTCATAATGTCCGGAAAGGATATACGGGCATCGGAAATCGATTGTTCAGCAGAAAGCGAAATCCGGGCAGTATTCAAGAAGCGGCACTTGAAAGCCGTGATGTAACGTTGGATTTCTCTCGAATAGGTTCTCACACAAAATCACTGAACAAGACGATTGCCTTTTTCAATGCGGCTATTCAGGGAACGGATAAGATGTTCCGTGAATGGAAAGCGAATCCGATGGATATGACGGTAAAAACAGCTATGTGGATTACTTTGCCGTCAGTCCTGCTCTGGGAACTCAACAAGGACGATCCACGGTATCAGGAACTGCCGCAGTGGCAGAAGGATATTTTCTGGATTATTCCGACAAAAGATACACTGATTAAAATTCCCAAACCCTTTGAACTGGGAATTCTTTTCGGTACCGTTCCGGAACGTATGCTGCAATGGGATTATGACAAAAAAAGGAAACAAAAGGGAGCGGGATTCAAAGGCCTTGCCGGCTCTGTACTTGATTCTATGGCTCCATCATTCCTGCCGACTGCATTAGTGCCGGCTATTGAAGCAATGACCAATCATTCCATCTTTATGGGGCGCGATATCGTACCGCAAAGCCAGCAGAATACAATCCCTGAACTGCAGTATGGCCCTTACACGTCGGCAGTCAGCAGAAAGATTGGCGAAACGTTCGGTATTTCTCCCCGCAAGGTAGATAATACCATCCGCGGATATGGCGGCAGTCTTGCTGGACTGGGATTGACACTTACAGACGGAGTGGCAGGACTGGATGAGACACGGCCGGCAAAAAAATGGACGGAACAACCGGGTATTCGCGGATTTACCGCAACACCATACGCAAGCAGTGAAAGCGTGCAGGAAGTTTATGATGCCTATGATAGACAGCTGAAACTTTTCAATGCGGGGCGGGAACTGCATAAACGGATGGACGGATTCAATCCGCGGGAATTTGAACAAATGAAGAATGCCGTGAAAGCTTTTCAGAATATTAACCAGGCAAAGAAGGCAGTCATGAAAAGTAATTTATCCAGTGAAGCTAAACGAAAAAGGCTGGATGAAATACAAATGTCACAAGTTAGAATTGCAAGACGAGCATTAGGAAAGGAGAGTATGAAATAATTGGAACAGGAACTTTTTCATGCACTGCTTCCGATCGCAAGCAACATTGTATATGTGGCACTTTCAATGGCTGTAGGCTTTCTTTGGAATAAAGCTAAAGGCCTGCAGGAGAATAGGGAAAAGACAGAGGACGGCGTCAGAGCGCTTCTCAAGGATAGGCTTATCAGTATTCATGCCTGTGCCGTAAAGCGAAATGCCATCACATATACAGAATTGGAACGAGCGTCTACTATGTATGAGGCTTATCACGGTTTAGGCGGCAACGGTACAGGGACAGCGATTATGGAAGAACTTCAAAGGCTGCATATTCAAAAGGATGGTTAATCATGATGGATAAAATTAAAGGACTATGGACGCGATATGTTCCGCGTATTTCAAGACGTGCGAACACATCTTTAAAAGTGGTTTATCTTTACGGAGCCGGACTTCTGATTCTGTTTTTTATGGTAATCGCAGCATGGCTTCATGATTTTTACCGAACAGGCACAGCTAATACGGCACAATTAATTACATTTTTCAAAGAGTATGTAGCTCCGGCGGTGGTCGGGGCTGTTACTTTTATATCAGTTTTTTCAGTGAATAAAAACCGGAATGGTGATTCTGACGCGGCAGAGAAAGGAGCGGCAAATAATGAAGGGAATAGACGTATCTGAAAACAATGGAGTAGTGGATTGGGGTGCCGTAAAAGCGGCAGGCTTTGAATTTGCCATCATCCGTATTGGTTACGGGAAAGGACATCTTGACAGCCAATTTTATGACAATGTAAACGGCGCGTTAAAAGCAGGAATGAAAATCGGCATTTACCATTATTCTTATGCATTATCTGACGATGTGGCAGGTATCGAGGCAGATTTTGTTATTCAGACGCTTGAAGAGTGCGGATTGACCACAGATAAATTGCCGATGGGCGTATGGTTCGACATGGAAGATGGGGATGGTTACAAAGAACGTCATGGCATGCCGGATAATCAGGAACTGACAAACATCTGCAACGTCTTCATTAATCGCTTGTGGGATGCAGGTTATAAATATGTGGGATTATATTCTTGTTATGACTGGCTTGTGAATGTTTTATATGTAGATCAGCTGGGCGGATGTGCAATATGGTGTGCACAGTTTGATTCAAAATGTGATTATCCGGGTGCCCATATTTGGCAGTACACGAAATCTGAAAACATTGAAGGAAAATTGTTTGATGCGGATGTCGTGATGGAGGGTTAAATGTGTGGGAAGACATTAAAACAAGCAATTATCGCTATCTGCTTATTGTTGGAATTATCGTCTTGCTGTGTGCAGGTATCTGCGGATGGTGGTACTATGAATCAAGCCGAGCCAAGACAGACTATCACGATGTCAACCAGTCAGTGGAATTTATTGAAAACAGAATTCAACGGACTGAAAAACGACTTAGCGATGGAACGGCAGAAATTGACAATGCTCAAGCTGGACTCAAGCGAGCAAATACAACAGTTAGAGAGGTTGCAGATACAGCTCGACGAAACGCAACAATCATTAATGAATGCGAAGATATCAATGATAGAAGCACAGCACGAATTGAACGGATTGAAAATATTGTTAGAAGGGTTGAAGAACAAAATAAAGAAGTTGGAACACAAACAAGCAGTCATACGTAGACAACGAGATATATATGCGGGGTTGCTTGTTATTACTGTGGGTACAGTTATAGCCCGGGGGTGATCCGGTAATTTGAGGGAGCGGGGAGAAATCCCTGCTCTTTTTTATTGCATTGAACGGCAAAAATACGGCAAAAATTCAAACCAAAATATCGTATTTTGACAATTATTATTTTTATGGTGATTTCTTGGCCACTCGATAAAATCGACAAAACACAAACACAACGATTCTCAACATATCTTAATAAAGCTTATGCTATAATAGGGTACAAACAAATTGGAAAGCCTTGAAGCGGAAATAAAGGACCCTCAAAGGGAGGAATGAATGGCACCGGTAAAAATGATAGCGATCGATTTGGACGACACGCTTCTTCACGATGATATTTCACTTTCCGATTATACGAAAGATATTCTTCGGAAAGTGATGGAAAGAAATATCCGCATCGTCATTGCCACAGGCCGTATGTTTCAGGCCGCCCGCCCATGGGGGCAAGCCATCGGTCTTGGAGATGTGCCGCTGATCTGTTATACGGGTGCGTTTGTGGGGCTTTGCGAAAGCGGCAGAGTGCTCCGCGATGTGACAATGGATATGGAAACGGCACAGGGCATTATAGATACGGCCCATGAACGGGGATGGTACATGCATGCCTATATTGATGATGAAGTGTACGTGCCTTTCCGTGATGAGCGTACGGAGGCTTATGAAAAGCAATGCGGTGTTTCCGCCCATGTCCTGGGAGATGATTTCTGGAAGCTTGCCAAAGAACCGACAAAGCTTTTGATATTTGACAGAGATCCGCAGGTTATGGCAGAGGTGGAACGGGTACTTTCTGAAGGATTCGGCCATGCTACGAACCAGGTGAAATCGAAGCCGGAGTTTTTTGAACTGAACAGGAAAGGCATGTCCAAGGGGGCGGCACTGACCGAACTTTGTGACCGCTGGGGGATTCCTTTGTCAGGTTTGATGACTTTTGGAAACGGGCATAACGATATTTCCATGTTTAATCTGACCGATTGGTCTTTTGCCGTTGAAAATGCGGAAGACTCGGCAAAAGCGGCGGCTCATTTCATTACAGCGTCGAATAATGAAGATGGTGTGGCAAAAGCCATAGAGAAATATGTACTGGAGGTATAAGTAATGGAACGGTTTCGTTTTGTGATTATCACGGGCATGAGTGGCGCGGGGAAAACGAATTTCATGCAGAAACTGGAAGATATGGGGTATTACTGCGTGGATAATCTGCCGCCCGTTCTGATTGTCCGGTTCGCGGATCTTTGTTGGAAAAGTAC
>ULLK01019300.1_pt1 | contig 12147 bp, 9 predicted proteins | sample 1951411 | NCBI WGS metagenome assembly ULLK01 (sample SAMEA4835526, study PRJEB28245) | human gut metagenome | biome: gut microbiome; material: fecal sample | place: Denmark | collected 2008 | reverse complement strand
CATGCCTGTGTCGATTTGGCTCTTCTGAACGGTTGGGGTTCCCAATGGAGAAGAGTAGGTGAAGAATGCAATGAGAGCGATGCAGGCTGCTGCAATATTGCGCAACCAGCTCTTCTTGATGCTGATGAATTCGGCATTTGATTCTTCTTCGTTAACGAACACAGAATTGTTGACAGAGAGTCCACTCTCCATCTTCTGGTTACTATCCTGATTCTTGACTTCGCTTTCTGTACGATTGTTTTCTACTGTCTTTGCTGGCATTTCAATGATTGAAGCAGCAGAATCTTCAGTCTTCTGAACCTCTTCTGCAGAAATCTGCGCGAGTGGGAGCATGTTTAAGCCACCCAAACCATACAACTCAGGGGTAAGAATGCCCGCCTCGCATGGTTCGAAGGTATAATTTCCGTCTTCGTTCAATATGATGGTGCCAATATCATTCAGTTCAAATTTTCCTGAATTCTCCAGAGTCTGACGCATCTCTGTCACTTCATCAGCAATGCGGTTCAAAGCTTCCGGATAGCTGATGTCGTATGCTTCAACATACGAAAGTGCAAGGAGAGAATCGTTCATCTGGAGCTGTGGGTTAAAGCCAATAGTTCTCAGCGGTGGCAAAAACATGCTGTCTCTGCCATCGTAACGCGCATCTACATGATGAGCCATGAAGCCACCAAATCCTGGGACAATCACGCAATCGTTGCTCAAAAGTAGGATCTCTATATGTCTTTCTAGTCTATTCACGTTTGCAAAGGTAGTGATTTTTTCGGAAATGACCAACAGAAAATAGAGAAAATTTTCGATGAAATCATAAAAAGTCTAATTTGTTTTGTCGTTTCGGGAAAAAGTATTACCTTTGTGCCTAAAATAAATAAGGTATAAATCAATGAAATATACAGAGACAGAAATTGAAGGAGTCTGGCTGATAGAACCTCGGGTATTTGAAGATGCTCGCGGCTATTTCTTTGAAGCATGGAAGCAGGCTGACTTTGATGCTCACGTTGGAGGGCATGTGGAGTTTGTGCAAGACAATGAATCGATGTCGGCTCGTGGTGTGCTCAGAGGTTTGCACTATCAGAAAGGTGAATTCTCGCAGGCTAAGTTGGTGCGTGTCATCAAAGGCCGCGTGCTGGATGTAGCTGTTGACTTGAGAAAGGGCAGTAAGACTTTCGGTAAATATGTAATGGTTGAACTGAGTGGAGAGAACAAACGTCAGTTTTTCATTCCTCGCGGTTTTGCCCATGGTTTCCTGGTACTGAGTGACGAAGTCATCTTTACTTATAAAGTAGATAATGTTTATGCTCCTGATTACGAAGCCAGTATTCATTGGGATGATCCTACTATCGGAATAAAATGGCCTATTAAAGGAGTTGAGGTGCTTACGTCAGAAAAAGACAGAACCAAGGCAAAGTCTTTCGAAGAGGCTGATTATTTCGAGTAGAATTGGCATCAGCTTTTACCGATTAATTTATTTAAAGAACTCATCATGAAAAAGATAGTTAATTTATGGCTGCTCAGTTGTATCTTGACTCTTGTTGCTTGTGGGCAGAAGGTCGAAAAGCAACAGGAAGTGAAGGAAGATACTGCGGCTAAGAAGATGTTGCAAGGCATTTGGTTGAACGATGACGATGAGGATGATGTGGCGTTCCGCGTAAAAGGCGATACGATTTATTATCCTGATTCAACCAGTCAGCCTGTCTACTTCTACATTGCTGGCGATACGCTTGTAATGAAGGGTGCTAATCTTGCAAAATATCCGATTGTAAAACAGGCTGAGCATATTTTCCAGTTTAAAGTGCAGAATGGGGATGTGGTTAAGCTGGTGAAGACGGAAGATAAGTCTTATTTGCAGCAGTTTATCCACAACCATGCTTCCGTGGCGCTGAATCAGAATACGCTGATTAAACGTGATACGGTGGTTGTAAGGGGCGATGAGAAATATCATCTCTACGTACAGGTTAACCCAACAAGTTATAAGGTCTACAAGAGTTCTTATAATGATGATGGTGTTGAGGTAGACAATGTTTATTATGATAATATTGTGAACTTGCATGTTTATCATGGTGCCAACTGTCTGTTCTCTCGTGATTTTCATAAGAAGGATTTCGATAAGCAGGTTCCTGCTTCTTTCTTGGACCAGTCTATATTGAGCGACATCGTATTCAATAAGATAGATGAATCTGGCATTCATTATCTTGCTGTTCTGGCAATGCCTGACAGCAGTTTGAGTTATCAGGTTGAGGTTATCATTTCCTTTGAAGGAAAAATGCGAATGCGGGTTAAGAGCTAAAAAAAATAAAAAAGTCGCCCTGAAAGGGAAAGCATTGAATGTAAGATGCTTTTGTCCTTTCAGGGCGATTCTATTTTTTTATGTGCTTATCCTGGAGGGATAGCTTGGTGGCTCAACTTTTAATTGAAGAATCCCAGCAAAGCTCCGGCTGCAACGGCAGAACCGATGACTCCCGCAACGTTTGGTCCCATGGCGTGCATGAGAAGGAAGTTGTGGCGGTCGTATTCCAGACCTAGGTTGTTGGAGATGCGTGCACTCATTGGTACGGCACTCACTCCGGCGTTTCCGATAAGTGGGTTCAGTTTCTTGCCTTTTGGCAAGAAGAGATTCATCAGCTTGACGAATAAGATCCCGCTTGCCGATGCGATGATGAAAGCAAGAGCACCGAGAGCAAAGATTTTGATGGTGTTTAATGTCAGAAACTCTGAAGCCTGGGTAGAACAGCCTACGGTCAGGCCGAGGAGGATAACGACAATATCATTCAAGCTACTGCTTGCTGTCTTGGCGAGTCGAGTTGTCTTTCCACTCTCTTTCAGAAGATTTCCGAAGAACAGCATTCCTAATAATGGCGAACCGGATGGAACGATAAAGGTGGTGAGAAGCAGACCGATGATAGGGAAGAGAATCTTTTCGGTCTGTGAAACCTGACGTGCCGGTTTCATCTTGATGACGCGCTCTTTCTTGGTTGTAAGCAGTCGCATCAAAGGTGGCTGGATTACAGGCACCAGTGCCATGTAAGAGTAGGCGCAAACCGTAATGGCTCCCATGAGGTTCGGACTCAGTTTGCTGCTCAGGAAGATGGCGGTTGGTCCGTCTGCTCCTCCGATAATGGCAATGCCAGCTGCCTGGTTAGGTTCGAATCCCAGAGCCAGTGCAATCATATATGCGCCGAAGATTCCAAATTGGGCAGCGGCTCCAATCAGGATGAGCTTCGGGTTGGAAATGAGCGCAGAGAAGTCGGTCATGGCTCCAATGCCCAGAAATACGAGTGGCGGGTACCAGCCCTGTTTCACTCCCTGGTAGAAGATGTTCAGAACGGAGTTGTCTTCGTATAAACCTATTTCGAGTCCTGCATCGGCACGGAATGGAATGTTGCCAAGAATGATTCCCAATCCGATAGGAACCAGAAGCAGCGGCTCAAAATCTTTCTTGATGGCGAGCCAGATAAAGAGTGCTCCCACTAGAATCATGATGAGGTTTCCTGCCGAGGCGTTGGCAAAGCCCGTAAAGGTAAGAAACTCATTGAAGTTTTGTATGATGAAATCCATAATTTACTTTGAACTTTGAAAGTTGAACATTGAACTTTATGATTAGTCTTTTGATTGGAGAGTAATCATTAGCTTTTTGTCTAAACAGCTTATTACGCGATCGTAACAAGCGTGTCTCCTTCCATTACTGCGTCTCCCTCGTTCACGTTGATGCTGGTAATGGTTCCCGAAGTTTCTGCATCGATGCTGTTCTGCATCTTCATGGCTTCGAGAACGACAACAGTATCGCCTGTGTTCACCTTGTCACCGACTTTCACCTTGATTTCGTTGATAGTGCCAGGCAGAGGGGCAACAACTGGTTTGCCTGCAGCAGGAGTTGCCTGTTTGCTTGATGAAGCAGAATCAGAACTTGCAGCAGAACTTGAACCTGCAGCAGAACCTGCGCTTGCAACAGAGCTGGCAGAAATGTTGTTTTGTCCATCAGTTAACTTTACTTTCTGCTTACTGCTCTTAACCGGCTGTTTCATTTCCACTTCGAATGGAATTCCATTCACGGTTACATTGGCGATATTGCCTTCAATATCCTGTATTTCAACGACGTAATCTACGCCTTTAACCTTATATTCGTACTTTGCCATAGTTTTTATATTTTAACGTTGTTATTGTTGTTGTTGAATTTCGGAGCATTCCATCTGGTCTGTTTTGGCTTGATGGTGATAATGCCTGGTTCTACATCATGAACATCTTCCAGATATTCCTGTAGTGCAAGGGAGATGACTGCCATGTAAATCTCCTTATCAATACCCTTGGTTTCTAAACCATCTTTCAGAATCACGTTGGTCTTATGACTGAGGCCTTGAGTAACCTCGATGGTCTTCTTTCCTGTCTTATATAATAAGGTGGCGTGCTTCTCAGTAGCACGGGCGATGCGCTGTTTATGTTTCATGTAGGCTCCGAAAACCCAGAACACGATGAAGAGGAGAGCAAGGCAGGCAAATACGATTCCCATTGACAGTACGGCGATTCCTATTCCGTATGGGTCGCTTTTCTTCAATTGCTGGGCTTTACTCAAACCTGTGTTTTGAGGCAGATAGCCTGGAGTTACTGATCCGGCAATGGCTTTCTCCCATGTCTTGAGGTCCTTACTCAGTTCAAAACTCTCATCGGCAGCCAACACTGGCACGCTTACGGAGTCAATCAGGTCAACGGCATTTCCGTCATAGAGTGCTATCCAGTTGGGCATCTTTTCCTGTAGAATAAGATTGAGATGAAAAGGTCCCGAGTTGAAAGAATTCTTTGCCTTCCAATGTTGTCCGTTCCTGCCATCCTGGTACCAGGAACTGCTGTCGAAGATAACGATGCTCTTCTTGCCTCCCAGTGTGGTTCGTGGTTCATTGTTAGGCAATGGACACATCAACTGTCGACGAGCTTCAGGCGACATTTTCTTGTCGAGAACCCTTCGGTCGGTGGTTAGGAACATACCACGCACATTATACGTGGTAAAGGAGGAATTGCTCAATTCCACCCATGGTTTGTGCTGCCCGTACTCATCTACAAGATTGGTACGGTTGTCGGTCATCACCTCCGTAATACGGATACTTTTGGCTCCTTGACTCCAAGCGGGCAAGGACGTGATGACTAGTATGGTTATCAGAAATCCCAATTTCTTCATACGCTTACTAACGTTTATAGGGTTATTGTTTCATTTTTCGAAAAAATCTGCATCATATAGGAACGATAGCTGTTCCTAGAAGATTCATTAGGTTTGTTTCTTGTGCTCAAAGGTACGAAGAATTTCTGAAAAGACAACAAAAAAAGTGCACAATTTTTTATCTTTGTGCACCTCTTTTATAATTTATAACTATTTTCAGTTGTTTTGTTAACTTTTGTAAGTCTTACGCTCCGCAGAAGAACAGCACCACTATCTGGGCTGTAAAGATACGGAGGAACATGCTCAATGGATAAACCGTAGAGTATCCTACAGCTGGAGCCTCCTTTGAGCAAGAAGCATTTGCATAAGCCAATGCAGGAGGGTCTGTGTAAGTACCGGCGAGCATACCCATGATGGTGAAGTAGTTGAACTTAAACTTCAGGCGGGCAATCGTACCGATGATGAGGATAGGAATAACGGTGATGAGGAAACCGCATCCCACATATTTCAAACCGTCACCCTGTACTACTGTGTCCCAGAATCCGGCTCCAGCCTTGATTCCCACACTCGCCAGGAAGAGTACAAGTCCTATTTCTCGCAGCATCATATTAGCCGAAGTCGTCGTATAAGTTACCAGCTTCATGCGATAGCCGAAACGGCCGATGAGGATGGCGATGATAAGCGGACCTCCGGCAATACCCAACTTCAAAGGCACCGGCATTCCCGGAATGGCAAATGGGAGAGAACCGAAGATAATACCTACCATAATGCCTACGAAGATAGTGGCAATGTTAGGCGCATCGAGGCGCTTTACAGAGTTGCCCATAATTTCAGCCACACGGTTCACATTCTCTTCAGGACCTACAACCAAGATCTTATCACCTACGTGGAAGTGGTGGTTTCTGCCTGCAAAGATGTCCATTCCCTGACGGGAAATACGGGTTACGTTAACGCCGTATACGCTGGAGAAGTGCATCTTACCCAAGGTCTTACCGTTCATTTCCGGACGGGTAACGACGATACGGCGAGAAACAAAATGCTGTACTTCATCCTTCTCGCGGTCCCATTCAGCTTCAACCTCTGGTCCGATAAAAGCCTTGATGGCTTCTGCATCAGCCTCTGCACATACAACGAGCAATTCGTCTCCAACCTCAAACTTAGTCTTGCTGTTAGGAATGCTCACCTCGCCATTGTGGAGCAGTCGTGAACATACAATGTCACGGTTCAAGAACTCTGAAACTTCTCTCAGCGTTCTGCCTGTAATATAAGCATTTTCCACGCGCAAGTGCATGTTATGGGCCTTAGCGTGTGGGTTGGCGGCATCTTCTTCGTTAAGCTGTTCTTCCTCATCAGCTGTATTAATCTTACAGATGTACTTGATAAGGATAGTAGCACCGATAATGCCCACTACACCAAGAGGATAAGCACATGCATAACCATTGGCAATACTTGGAGCACCATTAGGGAAGACGCTGAGCAAAGCCTCGTTGGCAGCACCAAGACCCGGAGTATTAGTAACCGCACCATAGAGAGTACCTACCATCATAGGCAGGTTGTTAGGGTTGCTCGTATCAAAGAAGAGATAATAGCAACCAAACATCACGAGGATGTTGAGCAGAATAGCGCTAGCCGAAAGCATGTTGAGTGTAACACCACCTTTCTTGAAACTCTCGAAGAAGCCAGGTCCTACCTGGAGACCAATCATGAAGACGAAGAGGATCAAGCCGAAGTCTTGCACGAATGTGAGAATTTCCTTTGGACCGGTGAAGCCAACGTGGCCAGCCAAAATACCTGCGAAGAGAACAAAGGTGACACCTAATGAAATGCCGCCAATCTTTATCTTTCCGAGGTAAACACCAATAGCTATCACGATAGCGTAGAGTAGGGCGATGTGAGCCACCGACTCGGTATTGGTGAAGAGATTAACAATCCAATCCATGTATTCGTTTTAAAATCAGAAAATTATATTCCTGTAGTTTACCAAATTATTTTAGAATTTATGTTTTCTGTTGCTTGTTTTAAATGAAAGATACAGTTCTGTTTATAGAGAGAATCTGTAGATTATTAGGGATTCAATTAAAACTGAAAATTGGAGGACATCACATAGGATGCCCTCCAACCTATTTTTTCTTGTAAAAAATCAAGCCCTTTTTGCAAATGTTTTTCTTTTTGACATGAGATTACTTCTCGATAGCTGCTACACCTGGCAATACCTTACCCTCGATAGCCTCGAGGAGTGCACCACCACCTGTAGAGATGTAAGATACCTGATCAGCCAAACCGAACTTGTTGATACAAGCTACAGAGTCACCACCACCGATGAGTGAGAATGCACCTTCCTTAGTAGCCTCAGCGATTGCCTCAGCGATAGCCTTAGAACCACCAGCGAAGTTGTCGAACTCGAATACGCCTGCAGGACCGTTCCAGAGGATAGTCTTGGCACCCTTGATGGCAGCTGCGAAAGCCTTGCGAGTCTCAGGACCTGCGTCCATACCCTCCCAACCGTCAGGAATGTTGTTAGATGGGCAAACCTGAGTGTTGCAGTCGTTCTTGAAGTCGTCACCGCAGATAGAGTCTGTGCCGAGTACGAGGTTTACACCGTTCTCCTTAGCCTTCTTGATTACGTCGAGAGCAACGTCGAGCTTGTCATCCTCGCAGATAGACATACCAATCTTGCCACCGAGAGCCTTAGAGAATGTATAAGTCATACCACCGCAGAGAATCAGGTTGTCAACCTTAGTCAACAGGTTCTCAATGATACCGATCTTAGTAGAAACCTTAGAACCACCCATGATAGCTGTGAATGGGCGCTTGATGTTGCCGAGAACTGCGTCAACAGCCTTAACTTCCTTCTCCATCAAGAAGCCGAGCATCTTGTGATCCTTGTCGAAAGAATCAGCGATGACAGCTGTAGAAGCGTGCTTGCGGTGAGCTGTACCGAATGCGTCCATTACATATACGTCAGCGTAAGAAGCCAACTTAGCAGCGAACTTCTTCTGGCGCTCCTTCATCTCAGCCTTAGCAGCATCAAATTCTGGAGTGCCCTTCTCAACGCCAACTGGCTTTCCTTCCTCTTCTGGATAGAAGCGGAGGTTCTCGAGCAAGAGAGCCTCACCTGGCTTCAAGGCAGCTGCTTCAGCATCAGCGTTACCGCAGTCCTTAGCGAACTTAACGTCTACGCCGAGAGCGTCTGATACGTTCTTAACAATCTGAGAGAGAGAAAGCTCTGGTTTAACCTTGCCCTTTGGCTTACCCATGTGGCTCATCATGATGAGCGCACCGCCGTCTGCAAGTACCTTCTTCAATGTAGGAAGGGCACCGCGGATACGAGTGTCGTCTGTTACATTACCATTTTCATCCAATGGCACGTTGAAGTCAACGCGCACGATTGCCTTGTGACCGGCAAAGTTAAAATCTTCAATTTTCATTTTACCTAAATTTATTTAGTTTATGTACTAATTTATTGTTCTAAACCTTTCTGCTGGTTTCAAAAACCGAAGGCAAAGATACAAATTATATTTGAATCAGCAAAATATAGTAGCGGTTTTTATGATTTTTAGTAGATGAAATCGTCTGTTTGCTATATCGGGTTTGCAAAATTCGTGTTTTGCGCTTCCTTCTGCCTGATTTGTTAAACAAAATGGAGAGAAATGAAATATATTCTTAACAAATTACTTTTTTTTTGGATTTTTCGATAATAAATAGTACCTTTGTGCGCAGTTAAAACGTTATTACATATAAATGAGATAAAATGGCGAAAGATAAGATTGCTTTTGTGTGCAGCAATTGCGGACAGGAAAGTGCCAAATGGATGGGCAAATGTCCTAGCTGCGGACAATGGAATACATTTAAGGAAATTCGTATTGCTGCTGATTCCGGATCGCAGGCTGCGAAGAATGCCGGAATGACCATGCGTCATGGTGGAGCTGCCACGATGTTTGGTGGGCAGCACAGCGAGCATGACGCTGCGCCGATGAAACTTCGCGATATTTCTGCGATTGATGAACCGCGCATCGATATGAGGGACGAGGAGCTGAACCGTGTGCTGGGTGGCGGAATGGTCCCTGGCAGCATTACGCTCCTGGGCGGTGAACCGGGAATCGGTAAGAGTACGCTCACCTTGCAGACTATTCTGAACATGACTGACCGCCGCATCCTGTATGTGAGCGGAGAGGAAAGTGCCCATCAGATTAAACTCCGTGCCGACCGGTTGGCTAAAGGACAGGCGATGCTCAGAGATGGCTCTTCTGCGGACACTCTGAAAACGGCTTCTCTTTCATCAGAAGGAGCCTTTGATCATATTACGGTTCTCTGTGAAACGCAGTTGGAGAAAATCTTCAGCCATATTCTGGAAGTGGCTCCTCAGCTGATAGTTATAGATTCTATCCAAACTATCTCTACAGAAGAGGTTGACAGTTCGCCAGGTTCTGTTTCCCAAGTTCGCGAGTGTGCAGCCTCCCTGCTCCGTTTTGCCAAGACGAGTGGCATTCCGGTCATTCTGATAGGTCATATTAATAAGGAGGGAACGCTTGCCGGACCAAAGATTTTGGAGCACATCGTAGATACGGTAATTCAGTTTGAGGGCGACCAGCATTATATGTACCGCATTTTGAGAAGCATCAAAAACCGATTCGGAAGTACTTCTGAGTTGGGAATCTACGAGATGATGCAAGGCGGACTCCGACAGGTGAGCAATCCTTCAGAGTTGCTGCTTACTGAAGATCATGACGGGCTTTCGGGTGTTGCCATCAGCGCAGCCATCGAGGGTGTCCGCCCGTTCCTGGTAGAGACGCAGGCTTTGGTTTCAACAGCTGCCTATGGAACTCCGCAACGTTCGGCAACTGGTTTTGACCAGCGCCGTTTGAACATGCTCCTGGCGGTTCTGGAGAAACGTGTGGGGTTCAAACTGATGCAGAAGGATGTGTTCCTGAATATTGCCGGTGGATTGAGAGTCACCGATCCTGCCATGGACTTGAGTGTGTTGGCAGCCGTATTGAGCAGTAATGTTGACACGCCTATCGAGCAAGGCTGGTGTATGGCAGGCGAGGTAGGTCTGAGCGGTGAAGTCCGTCCGGTGAGCCGCATCGAGCAGCGTATTGCTGAGGCTGAAAAACTGGGATTCCAGCACATTATCATCCCGAAATACAACAATCATGGTTTCGACCATAAGAAATATAAGATAGAAATTCATCCCGTAAGGAAGGTGGAAGAAGCATTCCGCTGCCTGTTCGGGTGAAGTAAAAAGTAATCATACATTTCAAATTTCAAAATTCAAAGTAAAATGAAGGATTCAGTAATCATTGTGAGCGGTGGCATGGATAGCATCACGCTGCTCTACGATAAGAAAGACGAGATTGCGCTCGGCATTAGTTTTAACTATGGAAGTAATCATAACGAGCGTGAAATTCCTTTCGCCAAGATGCATTGTGAGCGTTTGGGAATCAAGCATATTACGATAGATTTGGGTTTCATGCATCAGTATTTCAAGAGTTCTCTTCTTGAAGGTGCCGATGCGATTCCTGAAGGTCATTATGCTGATGATAATATGAAGAGTACGGTGGTTCCTTTCCGTAATGGAATCATGCTGAGCATTGCCATCGGCATTGCTGAGAGTAATAATCTGAAGAAAGTTTTCATCGCTAACCATGGTGGCGATCATACGATTTACCCAGACTGCCGTCCGGAGTTTATCAAGGCGATTGATGAGGCTGCTGAAGCAGGAACGTTCGTTGATGTGCGCGTGGTGGCTCCTTATACGAATATTACCAAAGGGCAGATTGCTGAGATTGGTAAGAAGTTGGGCATTGACTATGCTGAAACCTGGAGCTGCTATAAGGGCGGTGAGAAGCATTGTGGCAAATGCGGAACCTGCGTAGAGCGCAAGGAGGCTTTGGCCGAGGCGGGTATTGAGGATACTACCGAGTATGAAGAATAAGGATGACGACGAACCAGGCGTTCTTCGTTCCCTATATATAATAAGGTGTAATCAGAATAAATATAATAAAAGAAAATGAAAACAGCGATTTTATCTGCGGCTCTGATGCTTGCATCAACCGTTGCGATGGCTCAGAAGAGCAACTTCCAGTTGAAGGTGGATTTGAAGAATTTCAATTCCGATTCTGTACTTGTTTACAAGGGCAGAAATGTTAAGATGGATACGGTTTTGGTGAAGAATGGCAAGTTTACCTATTCTGCAAACCTTGATAAGGCAGCCGGATACGTTTTCCTCTCACCTGAAGCTTATCGTGGTGCAGGTCAGTTTATGTTCAACCTGCCTTGTGTTCCTGGCGAGAAGGCTGAAGTTAAGGGCGATGCAAAGACCCGCTTCGATATTTCGGGTTCTAAGTTCTATCAGCAGTATCATGAAGTAGATGTTCTGCTGGAGAATGCTAATAAGGAGTTGAGAGATTACGAAGCTTCCCTGAACCAGAGAATCAAGAATGGTGAGACCCAGCAGACCATCATGGCAGAATATGAGCAGAAGGCTCCTGCCCTGCAAAAGGCAAAGGACGATAAGATTTTCGATTTCGTAAAACAGCATCCTGATTATGAGGCTTGTGCTACTATCATAGTGCAGTTCGATGATGTCAGCAAGATGGAGAAACTGCTGGGCTTGCTCTCTGAGAATGTGAAGAACGGCAGAATGAAGGCTTTCTACCAGCCAATGATTGATATGGCTAAGAAGCGTGCTGAGGCTGAGGAGAAGGCTAAGAAGGTGCAGGCTGCCGGTGTTGAGGCTCCTGACTTCACGCTGAAGGATATTAAAGGAAATGATTTCAAGCTTTCCAGCCTTCGCGGTAAGATTGTAGTTCTCGACTTTTGGGGTTCATGGTGCGGATGGTGCATCAAGGGAATGCCTAAGATGAAGGAGTATTACGAGAAGTACAAGGGTAAGTTTGAAATTCTTGGTGTAGATTGTAATGATACAGAGGCTAAGTGGAAGGCTGCTGTTGAGAAGCACCAGTTGCCATGGATTCATGTTTACAATCCGAAGGACAGCAAGG
>ULLK01018784.1_pt1 | contig 12324 bp, 8 predicted proteins | sample 1951411 | NCBI WGS metagenome assembly ULLK01 (sample SAMEA4835526, study PRJEB28245) | human gut metagenome | biome: gut microbiome; material: fecal sample | place: Denmark | collected 2008 | reverse complement strand
CGGATTACCGTTATCTTGTATGCGGAAATTACAATGTTTTTTATCGTATTGAATATGATACGGTGAAAATTATCAGAGTGCTAAACGCAAGACAAAGCTTTATTGCAATTTTTTTCGGCAAGGATTTCTGAAATCCAAAAACAAATATTCGATAAACAGTCAAGTGAACAGCTTGGCTGTTTTTTGTGCGCCAAAGGGGGTGATTGATTTGAAGGTCATTATGGATAACGGCGGCATAAAATCGCATTCCGTCAACGATAAGGCGGTTATTTCCCACGGTATCGCTCAAAAAACAGAGCTTTCCAAGAAAAGCGGTGGGATTGAAAAGCGGCAAGTCCGCACAATCGGCGGCTCGGACAAAGACGGAAAACCTGCTGATACACAAGGCGTTCCGTCCGTGGCGGCGCAAAAGCGTGAGCATTTTGCCAGCGGCTCGCCCAAGAAATCTCCGACAAATTCAACCGCCGTTTCCGATTTAGTTCCGCAGGCTGCCGAAACAATTCCAAGCGGCGAATTAGCAAAGCAAAATCCTATGGTTTCTGCAATACCGAAAGCCGTTGAACCTCCGAAAAGCGGCGTTACAGAGCGAAAAACGCTTACTCTGAACGCCGAAAAAACCGCAAAAATCGGCAAGCCGAAACCCTCCCCGACTGCGGCGGCTCGTTGGAAGAAACGCTTTAAGGACAAGCGACCGAAACTCGCGCCACGAAAGAATTACAAGGTGCTGAAAAACGGTGTTGTCAGTTCCGAAAAGCTCACCAAGCGCAGGGAACGTGTTATCTACCGCCAACAGCCGCAAAAACTGAAAAAGCTCAAACTAAAACGCTTGCAAAAGCGGAAATTCAAGATTGACACGAAACAAGCCGACCTAATGCAAATGGCTATGAGCGGCGGTTCAATCGGTTCAGGCAGCAAGACGGACCTTGCTGCCGTTTGCCCAAAGGGGCGACACGATGTCGCCCAACATTGGCAAACAGGCGGCAATCTGAAAAAACTCGTTCCTATGGGCGTTTCGGAAGCGAAAAAGGTGTACCGTTTTGCACAGAAACCCGCAGAAATGCTCAAACAGGAGTTTTACTCCAAGAGCGACAAAAACGAAATGGGAACGTCTGCGGCAAAGCTGGGTATGCAGACTTACGATTATGTGGGACGTGGCGCAAAAACCGCTGTTGAAACAGGTGTTAAAACCGTTAAAAAGGGCGCAAAAATAACCAAACGTGTCTACCGCAAACTCCACAAGCCGACCTCGGCGGAATTAAAGCGCACTCTGAAAAAACGGATTTTCAGAAACAAGCTGAAATCACAGGCAAATTATCTCGCAAAACAGGCGGTTCGTAAGGGCGCAAATGCGGCAGGAAAAGCTACGGCAAACGCCGCAAAAAGACGGCGCAGGCTGCCTACAAAGCCGCACAAGCTACCGCCAAAGCCGTTGTTAATGCGGTTTCAAAGGCTGCGAGCCTGATTGCGGAAACAATGCCGTACAGCTTAATCGTAATCGGCGCAGTTCTGCTAGTTCTGCTTATTGCGCTGATGTTCGGCTCAATGCTCGGTGGCGCAAGCGGCGCGGTTGCGGGAGGCGGTGCGTGGCTCGTGGACGATAATTCTTCGCAAACCCCCGAAGAAATCTACGAGGGGTACAAGGAGTTTGTCGAACAGGCAAAGGACGATATGGAAACCCAAGCGAAAAAGGCTCTGAAAGACAAGGTAACTTCATTCTGCGACAGCGACGATAACGACCCACGCAAGATTATTCAGTATATCGACAAGGACAATAATATTCTTCGCTATCCTGCCAAAGGCGCAGACAGCACGATAAATTCGATTATCGACAATTTCGGCACGGAAGATTACGCAGATTATATGTCGTTGCTTTTCGTTTTAATGACGAGGGAAAAACAGCAGGCTGACGGCGTGACGGACGCAGAGATTTACGATTTCGATTTCAAGAAAGAGGATTTCGAGGAATTTATGAAAACCGTAAATGAAAACTCCTGCCGATGGGGTGATACATTCGTAATAAAAACCGCCGTGGAAACAGGCGGCAACACTTGCCCGAACGAGCAGTGCCGACGTGAAACCGAACCCGGCTGTAAATGCTGTTCCTACACGGACGAGGAGGGCGAAATTCACGAATATTGCGGCGGTCATTGTCCCAATGACCACACGAAACTGACGGTTAAATTATATACCGTCAAGGACTACTACGAGAAAGATTACCCCGAAATCTACAATTTCACCGAGAACGAGAAAACTCGGTATGAAACGTCCAAGGCAATAATTCAAGGTATGATTGACTATTGGGAGGGTGGTAACAATTAAAAAGTTGTACGCATACATCACGGAAAAAAGCGTGAAACAGCGGATTTGCATCGGCATAGTTGCGGCGGTTATGCTAACGCTGATTTTCTTTACGATTAAGGCGAATTTCTTCGACGTGCCGATTACGGACAACAGCGGACTGCCGCCTTTCCGTATCAGCCTTGTGGATATTGGCGTGTTGCTTGCGGTGATTGCCGCCTACTGTATTCACAAAATCCGTGAGAAGAAAAAACAAGGGAGGTTATAGGATTGCCTACGCTTAAACAAAGAATAAATCATCTCAAACGCAAGATAAGCTCCAAAAATACGGAGATTGAAAGTTATAACGCAAAGATTGAAAAGGCTCGCAAGGCTATTGAAACTATTACCGCCGAATTAACTGCGGCAAACAGCGAACTTACGGCTCTTGAGGGAGAACTCCTAACCGAAACTCTTATCAAGAAAGGCGTTGTTATTTCGGAGGTTCGGGCGGCGGTCGAGGCAGGATTATTTGATAAAGAGCCTGTTTCTGCAAGCACAACAACGGAAATTCCCAAGACAGAACAGGGGGATATATGTATCACCCACGAAAACAAAGTAACCGAACAGGAGGAAAACAATGAAATTAGTGATAGCTGAAAAGCCGTCCGTTGCTCGTGATATTGCCGCCGTAATCGGCGCAAACGAGAACGTTGACGGAGTTCTGCGTGGCAACGGGTATCTTGTCACGGCGGCGAGAGGTCATTTGGTTCGCCTGAAAGAGCCGCAGGAGTATGACAGCAAATACGAAAAGTGGAATTTAGCGGATTTGCCGATTATTCCCGAATTTGAGTTTGTGCCGATTGAGAACGCCGCTGATGTTCTCGCCAAACTCCAAAAGCTGATGAACAGCAAAGAGGTTGACGAGATTATCTGCGCCACCGACGCAGGTCGTGAGGGCGAGTGCATATTCCGTTACATATACGATTATGTGGGCTGTAAAAAGCCGTTCAAGCGTTTGTGGATTTCTTCGCTTACCGCCGAGAGTATCCGAAACGGATTTGAACATCTTCTCCCTGCCGCAGAAAAGGACAATATGTACAGCGCAGGAATTACCCGCGCCAAGATTGACTGGCTCTGGGGAATGAATATGACAAGGCTTTATACAAAGCATTTGGGAGCGTTGTGTTCCGTAGGCAGAGTTCAGACCGCTGTTGTGAATATGATTGTCGAGCGTGACAACGAAATCGACAATTTCACGAAAAAGCCCTATTTCAAGCTGAAACTCGATAACGGCGCAGAGTGGTTTTTTGATGAACAGGATAGCGTTTCAACTCTTGCCGAAGCCGAGAAAATAAAGTTAAAGTGCGCTAATTCGCCGTGCAAGGCGGTTTCCGTCAAGGCAAAGCAGAAAAAAGAAAACCGTCCGCTGCTGTTTTCGCTCACCTCTTTGCAGGTCGAGGCAAACGAGAAACTCGGCTTTTCGGCGGCGACAACGCTTAGCATAATGCAGTCGCTTTATGAGAAGAAACTGCTCACCTATCCGAGAACGGACAGCAACTATCTGACCGAGGATATGGCAGGTATTCTTGAGGAGCGTGTTTCGATGCTCCGTGCGTTCGGTGATTTTGCGGACGAGGTTCTTGCGGAGGGTCTGAACATTGACAGCCGAATTATCAACAACAGCAAAGTTTCCGACCACCACGCTATAATCCCGACCGAAAATATTTCAAATGCGGCAAAAGCAGAATTATCCGAAAACGAAAGAGCCGTTCTGGATATGGTAATAACCCGTTTTCTTGCGGCTCTCTCGCCGCAGTACGAATACACCGAAACGGAGTATATTTTTGAGATTAACGGCGAGAACTTCAAGCTGAAAACTAAAGTCCCCGCAAGGCTCGGCTGGAAGAAATTCTACCCCGATAAGGACAACAATAAAGCTACGCCGAACTGCTCCGAGGGCGAAATAATCGACGTGAAAAGCATTGAAATCTCGGAATGCGAAACACAGCCGCCCAAGCGTTTCAGCGAAAGTACGCTGCTGAAAGCTATGGAAAATATCGACCGCAGAATTGAGGACAAGGAGCTGTCCGAATGCGTTTCCGAGAGAGGTTTGGGAACTCCTGCGACAAGGGCGGCTATTATCGAGAGGGTTATCAAGGTCGGGTATATCGAGCGAAAAGGCAAACAGCTTGTTTCCACCGACAAGGGCAAAAAGGTTATTTCGCTGCTGCCCGACGAGGTGAAATCAGTGGAACTCACCGCCGCTATGGAATTGCAGTTAAACGCAATCGAAAACGGAACAATCGCCGCAAACGAGGTTATTTCCGGCATTGTCGGCAAGATAAAATCGATTATTTCCGCCGAAAACGGAAAGAAACACATTTCTCTTGCTCCGCCCCGTGAGGTACTCGGAAAATGCCCGAAATGCGGCGGCAATATCTACAAATTCGTCAAGGACAACAAGGCGGTTTTCTATTGCGAGAACTCCCCGAAAAGCTGCTTTTTTCGTGTTTACGAGGACGATTTCTTCTTCACATCAAAAGGCAAAACGTTCTCCGAGGATATTCTGAAACTGCTCTTGCTCCGTGGCAGAGCGGTCATCAGCGGCTTTAAGTCGGAACGCACGGGCAAGACCTACGAGGCGACGGTTTTCTTCAAGGACCGTGTGGACAAAAACGGATGTGCGAGGGTCGGATTTGGTATGGAATTTGACAAGAAACCGAAAAGATAATGTGCCGTATCAGCACACTTTGAAAGGAGATTTTCAATTTGTATTTCTTCAAGATTGAAATTTCAAGTTTTGACGACGCCGCAAAAACGCTGTTTGTAATTCCCGAACAGAACGCAGACGAAAAGGGCGTTCCGTTTGAGGAAAAAATGCTCACGCAGACCGCCGATTTCAAGCAGTTTGTGAAAGCAACGCAGACCTGTATGGTGGACGGAAAATACACGCAGTACAAAACCGCCGAGGTTCTCGACAGCCTTGACGAAAAGCGGTTTGAACAGCTCAAAGCCGAGGGGAAAATCGAGGAACTCGACGGTAACACATTCTCGATTTCAACGGGATTTTCGCCGAAAAAGGGCGGCAAGGGCAAGCTCGATATGAAAACAATCCTGATTATCGGCGGTGCGGCAGTGGTCCTGATTGCTCTGCTTGTTTTCTCGTCAATTTCGGGCGGCGACAGCGGCAAAACTCCCGAAACAAGCGAGATTTCAGCAACTGTGGAAACAACCTCCGAAACTCACGAAACAAGCGAAACTGCCGAAAACACCACAATCGAAACTACCGAGCCGCCTGTTACAAGCAATTCCGAAAGCACGGAATTTGTGGACGAGCCTGTGGAAACAACAACCGAACCGACAGCCGAGGCGAACGAGGACGGCTACACCGACGGCGGTTACAGCGGCGGTTCGTCAAGCGGCGAGAGCGGACTTTACACTATTTCGTTCAACCTAAACGGCGGCGAGGGTTCGCTTGAAAGCATTACCGAAAAGGCGGGACAGTATGTGGTTCTTCCCTCTGCCGAAGATGCGGCGAAAAGTATCTCAAAAAAGGGCTACAAGCTGATAGGCTTTTCCGACAACACCGAAATTGCCTATCCGCTGTATCACTACAAAATGCCGTACAATAACGTTACAATGTTCGCCGTGTGGGAGCCTGACACATTCTATGTCAGCTACAATTCCAACGGCGGCACGGGTCAGCTATCGACTGCGGCGGTGAAATTCGGCGAAGAAATTCCGCTGCCTACCGACATTTCGGTGTATAAGGACGGTTTGTATTTGTCGGGCTGGGCGAAGTCCGAGAGTGCCAAATCGGCACTGAAGTCGCTTAAAATGCCCTCCGAAAACGTCACGCTCTACGCCGTTTGGAGCGAGAAAAAGCCTACCGCAAAGCTAACGCTGCATTTCGACAACAACGTGCAAATCGTGGAAAAGGAAATCGGCTCGGACGTTAATATGCTCGACAGTTTCGGCGTATTCAAGGACGGTTATTCGGTTGAGGGCTGGTATCTTGAGAACTCCCCCGAACGGCTTGAAACCTTGCGTTTAAGCGAGGACTGCGACGTTTACGCAAAGTGGCAGAAATCGAAATACATCACGGTTACGATTGACCGCAGTTATCTCAATAAGCAGGCGGAAACCTACAAAATCCCCTGCGATATGACGGGTGCGGCAACGCTGAAACTCCCTGTTGTGGACGATAAGAACGATATTTACAATCACGTTTTCGGCTGTACCTACGGTTATTCCGACAAGAAACAGACGGGCGAATTTGGCATAATCAAGTATTTCGGCGGCACGGAATGTAAGTTCACAAAAGACACCACGCTGTACAGAGTTCTGAACGAATACGGCAGCGGTAACGGCACAAAGGAAAATCCCTACATAATCAGCTATTACGACCAACTTATCCGGCTTTCCGAGGAAAAAGCAAGCGGATATTTCGTGCAGACTGCGGATATTAAATTTCCGTCGGAAGTCAAGCGAAAGCCGATTGACGTGAAGAAAATCGGGCGTGGCTACGAAAACAAGTCCTACGATTTCTTTGTGTATGACGGACAGGGATTTTCCGTGAAGAACCTTTACGGCAACGGCGGTCTGTTCGGGGATATTTCGGGCAGTACAATCAAGAACATTGTGATTGACGGAGCGAAGATTTCTTCGGGCGATTATAACAGCGTGGGAGTCCTTGCGAACAGGGTGGTTTCCTACTCGTTCAAGTCTGCGGACGGCGTGGACAGTTACGGTATCGGCAACAGCAAGATACAGAATTGCACGGTCAGAAACAGCAAAATTGAGGGCGAGGGTGCGGCGAATATCGGCGGTCTGGTCGGTTACGGCGGCGTTATTTCCTACTGTTACGCAAGCGAGATTTTGATTAACGGCGGCGAGAATGTCGGCGGTATTGTGGGTAACGCTTGTACGGTCAGCGGCTGTCTTGCCAACGGAATTACCGCAAACGGAAAAATCTCGTCTGCTGGCGGTATTGCAGGAACGGCTTACGGTACGGAAATCTTCGACAACGGCGAAAAATCCTATCTGTCCGGCGGCACGATTATAGGCTGCGGCGTTAGCACGTTTACTTCAAAAGCGACCAACAGCGGCGGCATTGTCGGAACGGCTACCGTAAACGCAAACTCGGCGTTTATTAAGTCGTGTTATGCGGCGAATATCTACCTTAACGGCGAGAATAACGGCGGAATTGCAGGTGCAGACGGAGCGTTCAAGGCTCACCGAATTGCTTATTGTCTTGTGGATAATTCAAACGGATATGTGGTTGTCGGCGGCGGAAAGGTTCGCTCAATAAGCAAAAGAATGGTGCTGTCCGTTCCGGCAGACAGCGGACTTACGGTTGACGGAGTGCTTTCGGTGTTAAACGCCGTGGGAAGCGGCTTTGACAAGTGGGAGCGTTCCGAGAAAATAAACGGCTGTTATCCTTATCCGTCGAGAATTACATTTTAACGGAGGTACGATTATGGCAACAGAAAACAGAAGAAACGTTGATTGGCTCATTGAAAAGCTCCGTGAGGCGGAGCGTGAGCGTGACGAGGCAATCGAACACGCAAAGGATTTGGATGTTGACAATTTCCGTCTGCGTGTCAAGCTGCAGGCTATCTGCGATATTGTGGGCGGCGAGGAGTATATCGGGGATTTGATTTTTCCCGAAGATGATTTCGCAGATGTTCCCGATGGCGAGGAGAATAGCGGTATGCCCTCTATCTAAGATAAAGGAGAAAATCTATGGCAGACGAAAACAAGCAGGACTGGCGTGTGTACGTCATTCCCGATATGCGAACTTGGGCATTTCCTAACGAGTATGAAACGCAGAGCAAAATCGAGTATTACAATTCCTTTGACGAAGCGAAAAAGCGGTTTGACGAGCTGCGGAAAGAGCCGTATAATTCAGAACACGCTCTCGGTCACGACGGACAGCCCTCCGCTCGGCTTGTTATGGGCGTACAGCGTGGGACTGCCGCATTTGATATTCTTCACGTCCGTGCGGGGGAAAATGTCCTCGTTGACGATTTTACACGAAGTCCATTTTCTACGGACAACAGCCTGTTATCCGTGATACGCAAAACCGCTGCGGAAATAGGCTACGATAAGGTCAACAGCTTTCCCGTTTCGGAGAACGGAAAATACGGCGAGCCTGTAATTGTTCCGTTCGACAAATGGGCGGCTGAACATTCACAGTACAATTTATCTGGAGGAAAAACTATGGAACAGAACACAACTTTTGAAGTATCGAGTATGACCAAACTCGAAAACGGCGGCAACGTCAAGGCTCTCGCAAACGTGGTTATCAACGGCGAAATTGCCGTAAACGGAGTTAAGGTAATGGAGGGCGAAAACGGCTTGTTTGTCGCTATGCCGAGCAAGAAAGTCGGCGGCGAGTTTGTTGACGTAGCTCACCCGATTACCGACAAGGCTTACGAGCAGATAAGCGGAGCGGTGCTGTCCGATTACGGCAAGCTGATTTCTTCCGGCGAAAGAACGCTCAAAAACGAACTTTCTACCGATAAGACAAAGCCCGTTACCTCGCAGATTGATGTGTCGCTCCGTGCAGTCGGCGGCGGCAAGAACGTGGTTGCGGCTGGGCAGGTCAAAATTGACGATTGCTTTGTAATCAAGGACGTTAAGGTGGTTAAGACCGCCGACAAGCCCGAATTTGCGGCTATGCCCTCCTACCAAAATCAGAACGGCAAGTATGTGGAGTTTGCGAACCCGATTACCACCGCAATGCACGATAAGCTGAACGAGGCGGTTATCGGCAAATTCAAGTCGCTTGAGCAGGTTGAATACCGTGGCGTTAAGTTTGCCGAACTCGGCGACAAGTCGCAGATTGCGTCATTACCCCGACAGAACAGCAAGTATGCCGAGAAACTTATGGCGGAACTCGACAAGGCGGGCGTTACATATCAGGCTCGCATTGGCTCAAACAGCGGCACTACCATTTCGGTGAATGCAGCCGACAAACCTTGCCTTGACAGCATTAACAAGTCGCTCCAAGCGGCTCTGAACCCGCAGCAGCCCAAGGCTGAAAACAAGCCGCAAAGACACAGTTTTCATTGATTGACGGCGAATATCCCCCGATTTTAAGCGGTCGGGGGATATTTTTGTGCAAAAGTAAACGCAACGGCAAAATACTGCTTGACTTTTATACTTTAATGTGATAAAATGCAGTTAGGAGGAAAATCCGAATGGCACGAATTGACAGAGTGCGGGAAAGCTACGAGCAGATAACGGAGCGACTTTTCGGCGATAAAACGGCGTTTGAGCAGTACCTGAAATTCGCAGGAAAGTTCTTCAAGCTCCCCTCGGAGCAGACAATGACGATTTACGGCACAAATCCGAACGCCGCAATGGTTGCGGATTTTGAAACGTGGAAGAAATTCAGCCGCCGTGTTAAGCGTGGGACAAACTCGATAGCGGTACTCGATAACGGCAGTCTGAAGCACTATTTCGACATCTCGCAGACAACAGGCTCGGCAGTTCCGTATCAGTGGACGCTCGACAAGGAAACGGCGAATGCGATTATTGACAAAACCTTTGAGCGTGAGGGAAAGCGTTTCGGCTCGTTTTCGGGGTGCGTGAACTATCTCGGCTCGGAAAAGGCTCGTGAAAACATCGACAGCGTAGTAAAGCTGCTGAATATCTCGGACAATGACCGTGCGGCGTTTGAAAAGTCCTACATCTCAATGACACAGTATCTTATTGCGGCTCGGTGCGAGGTGGGCGGCTCTTTCAAGTACAGCGGCAACGTGGATTTATCCGCGCTCGATATGCTCCACAGCAAGGCTGAAAAGGAGAAACTGTGCGAGTGCGTTCAGCTTTCGGGAAAATCGGTACTGCTTTCAATGGAAAAATCCATTCACGAAATAGAATTGCAAAGGAGGAATAATTATGGCAGAAATAAGGCAGGTATGGTGCGACCAGAGCGTCTGGTGCGAGGAGGACAAGATGTTCTACCCCGAAATCAAGGAGGAGAACGGCAGAACGTACAAACTCGACCCGACAACGTTCGTGTATCTGGAGCAGTTGGAACTCGGTCTGACAGACGAGGAACAGGCGTTGATGAACGAGCCGATAGGTCGCTGGGGACGGGAGTGGCAGAGATTTATGACGGAAAATCACCCCGAAGTGTTGCCGACCCTGAAAGGTCGGCTGAAATGGGAGCTGATACCCCGACAGATAGACAAGGAGGCTATGGAGTATCGGACATTACTTCGGAAACAGTACGCCCAAAAGAACCCACGCCCGAAAACGTTCGTGGAGATACGGCAGTGGGAGAATACTCTCGGAATGATAATAGACAGGGCGATAGTCGAGGATATAGCTCATCAGTATCGGGAGTAAGCACCGACCAAACAAGCGTGAACATAGGTGATACATATATCACCCCAAATATTCTGACAGCGGAGGAAGAAAAATCCCCCGCTGTTTCTTTTTCGGAAGGCAATTCCGAACTGCTCGCCGCACTCAGACAGCACCGTGAAATCTTCTTTGAGGACGAACCCGAACCGATGATTGCCAACGCCCATTCCGGCAGAGCGACCAACATCATAGTTGCGTTTGACGAGGATTTAGGCAAGTTTATTCTGCGTGGAGATTACCGCAAAAATGTTGAAGTAATCGAAAATGCGTGGTTGTCCGATACTTCTACCGCCGAGGAAATGGAACGGCTTATTAAGCAAAACGGCTATAAAATTAGAGGGTACGGCGAGCCGACTGTGGAGAAAACTCCCGAAACCCACAAGCGTGAGCGTCCCGAGAGCGAAAGTGCGGATTTTCGTTTCGTTGAGGAAAAAACGAGGGACTATCTCCGCTCCGTAAGCGAAAAATCGCCGATTTATTCCGATATTCTTGCGGAAATGAACGAGAACACAGCATTAGCCGAAACCGCCTACGCAAAGGTTTTTGCCCATTGTTATGAGGAAAAAATCCTGCCGAGGGACGTTCCCGAAGATGATTTGACCGAAATTATTTCCGCCGCCGTTGAGGAGAGAGCGAACGAGCTGCGGGAGAATATTCCGCTTGATACGCTCAAAGATACAGACAAATTCTATGTCAACGAGGAAAACGAGAGCGTTACTTGGGCGTATTTCAACCCCGACAGTTCCGCAGGCGGACAGCTTGTGTATCACACTTTCACCTTCGACCAAATCTTTGACGCAATCGTTCAAGAAGAACCTCTTGACTACCTTGAACAGGTTTCCAAAACTGAACTTGTTGATGTTACGGACTTGAATTTCAAGAAGATTGCTGCGGAATTTCTTGCGGAAAATGAAAGTTTTTCCTCTCGTGACGGAAATGTAGGCGAACGGCTGTCCGCTCTTGTTGAGCCACGTTACGGCATTTTTCAGCTGAAGGACGGCGAGGATTTACGGGACTATCGCTTTACCAACACCGAGTATATGAAGTCGCACGGAATGTATGTTGACCGTGAGAATTACAACAGGGTGTACCGTGGGCGGTTACAGCCGAACGAAACTCTTGACGAACTTTTCAAAAAGTTCAACATCAATCAGCCTGAAGATTATCACGGGCGTTCGCTTTCGGTAAGCGATGTTATCTGCATTAAGCAGAACGGTAAGACAACGGCTCATTTCGTGGACAGATACGGATTTACAGAAATTCCCGACTTCACACTTTCCCGTGAGGAAAGAAAAGCAAGGCGCACTCTGACTGATAATCTACCGGTTATTGCAGTAAGCGGTCTTGCGAGTGATGAACTTGACGATTTAAGCGAGGGTCTGTTTGATTATAAGCCGACACGCAGAATTAACTCCGACAGTTCTTGGATAATGGGCGCAGGTCTTAATGCCGCCGATTATAACAGTCTTATTGAGCGAAACAGTAATAGTGAGGATATTCGAGCCGAACTTGCACGAAAAATTATCGGAAATCCCTCCGAACTATCAATATATGACTTCAATTCACAAGGTAAATACAATAATATTCGTTTTTCGGTAAGCCGTTCGGACAGCGGTATGAAGTTCCGCACCGAGGGCGGTTTTGAGATAACGCACTCTTGGGAAA
>ULLK01001072.1_pt1 | contig 12522 bp, 13 predicted proteins | sample 1951411 | NCBI WGS metagenome assembly ULLK01 (sample SAMEA4835526, study PRJEB28245) | human gut metagenome | biome: gut microbiome; material: fecal sample | place: Denmark | collected 2008 | reverse complement strand
CTCAAAAAGTTTAGCGGACAGTAATAATAAAAAATAGATTAATAAAAATATTAGTTGAATTTTTTGTCAATAGATATGTTGTAAACATGCGGTTCAAAACAGATTTACCTTGAAGCCTACACCCCCGGTGAAGTATCTGCAGTCAATCATTGCCGCCTGAATGATCAGATGTTTCCAAAGCAGGCAATCGGCACCGAAGTTTATTTCATTGCCGGTCCACTCTCCGATAAGACGGAAATCGGGAATCCATTTCGGCCTCCATGTCGCAGAGGCAAATACTCCTTGCCATTTTTTGCCATATGAAACCGGCACATAACGGTAGCCGAGGTCAGCTCCTATAGTCTGTCCGGAAGGAGTGAAATGTTTGGTGAGCACTACATAGTAGTTGGCGAAATAGCCCGCACCGCTACCGCCGCCATGATGCCGCTTAGTGGGAGTACCCAGAAAATCATTGGAGCCGATGGCTATGGCCGGTACATATTTGCCTTCCCGGACAGGATTCAGCTTCAGGGAGAAATAGCGATCTTTTTGATTGAATTTCGGCTTCGCACCTTCATGATGGATTGTCTTCAAAAGCGTGAACGTGTAACCGATCTCAATCCACCTGAAAGGAGTTATTGAAAGAGAAAAATCATAGGTGCCGTATTTTTTGCCGTCGCATTTAAAACCACCGTCAGGAGTGAATCTCTTGTTGAGGAAATAGCTTGAAATCATTGCATCGCCGGCTTCATTCATTTCAGCGGACGGATTTTTTATAAGTCCGGACGTGCCGGTATAAAGCTGACCTATACAGGCAATCGGGCCGGCGAGAGCGAAACTCAAGACAATAACAAGAATCCGCTCCCTCATTTCTTGTCCTCCTCTTTCCCGGTGTCGGTATATTTGAAGTCTTCCTCCATCAGGTCGGTGCCCCATGGGATCAGATCGCGGTCAAACCATCCGGTGCGCTCGTTCTCCTCTGGATCGGTGAAATATTTCCGCATGCCGGGATAAGTAGCTTCGATGTTATAGGTCAGTCTGAAAGCGTCGGCCGGACGGAAATTCACCCTACGTTTTTTGCGTTTGTAGGGCGGCAACATGAATATCACCTTAAATCCCGCGCTTTCCTTGCTCAGGTCGCTGTAAGTGGCGAAAACGCCTACGCTGACGTGCTTGAAATGTCGGAATGCCTCGGCTTCGACGCCATAGTCGTTGAAGAGATATCTCCCTCCGCGCAATGACAGCTGAGTGTTCCAGCGCCGCAGATAGAATTCCGGGCCGGCAAGAAACGTTATCTTTTCCATCGGACTCGCCTTCCATCCGTCAGCCATCGAGAGATAGCCCGTAAGGCCGATCTGTGCAACGGCGGCAAGCCACGGTTTGATAACGTACATGTTTTTTATGTCAAGTCCGTAGCTTTCGGCAGTGAATATGCCTCCCGACACTTTCATTTTCCATTTGTCACTTACGGCAAGCTGCTTGGATACAGATGCGACACGCGGACGCACGTGTCTGTAATAATCGCCATACTGGTTTACCACGGGTACATAAAGCTGTGCGGCAACCTCCCACCTGTGCCCGGGATACCATTTCACGCCGGGTGTAAGATTTATAAGCACATCATAGACGCGATTGTTGAAATAGACGTCGCGGTAATTGAAATCCACGCCCATGAATATGTCGATGCTGCCCGTCCGGTCATTTCCTTCCGCCATGCCCGAGAGCGCACACCACAAAAACAATATCAGGGACAGCGGTTTCTTCATCAGGTTATTATTCGCTTTCCATATGTGCTATGATACCCGGCAGTGTGCAGATAATATGGGGACAGTGACGAATCCAGGACCATAGGGTGCGGAATCAATGTCGATCCGCCCGAACATATGGATATCGGCAGCACAATGCTTAAGATTTGTGCTTGGATTTTTTCGTGCCGAAACCGTTGTCGTAGTTGTAACCGTAACCATATCCGTAACCATAACCGTAGCGGTAGGAGTGTGAGTAGCCATAACGACCCTTGTCGTTGCGTGTGCCGTTGAGGATGAATGCCATGTTGCGGTATTTTTTCTCTTCATACAGACGGTCGATCTCGGGGAGCATAGAGCGCTCGAGAAGGCCGGCGCGGATTATGAAGAATGTGCGGTCGACGTATCGGTCAATGATTTGTGCGTCGGCAACCACTTCAATCGGAGGACAGTCGATGACGATGTAGTCATATTCGGATTTCATCTTCTCGATGAGTTCGGCAAAACGGGGCGACTCGAGCAGTTCGGTGGGATTGGGAGGGTTGGAGACCACAGGAAGGAACGAGAGCGTGTCGCACATTTGATCCTTGACGATAAGCGATGATAAATCATTGTCGGCTCCGCTGAGATAATCGGCGAGGCCGGTTGACGGCGAACCGATGTATGACGACGTGGAACCATGGCGCATGTCGCCGTCGATTATAAGAACCTTGCGGCCTTTCAGCGCAATCGAAGTGGCAAGATTGACGGAAATGAACGATTTTCCGGATCCGGGATTGAAAGAGGTGAAGGCTATCACTTTGGAACCGTCGATGGCGTTGCACATAAACTCGACGTTTGTGCGGAGCACGCGGAAGGCTTCGTTGATTATGTCGCGTTTGCCTTCGCGAACCACAATGGTGTTTGCTTCGGAGTGGTCTTTTTTCTTGCCGCGGCGGCCGTCTTTGGAGTATTGCGGAATCTCGCCGAGGAACGGAGTGGAGAGATTTTCAACGTCTTTGCGTCCACGGAGTTTTGTGTTGCTTGTTGTGCGGACATATGTGACGCCAAACGGGATAGCCAACCCTATGATGAATGCCATGGCAAGGATGTTGCGACGGTTGGGCGTGGGTGGAACGCCTGAGAATCCGGGCTTATTAACGATGCGGGTATTATAGGCGGTAAACGCCTGTGAGAGTTCATTTTCCTCTCGTTTCTGAAGGAGGAATAGGTAAAGAGCCTCTTTAACTTTCTGTTGACGCTCGGTGGAAAGAAGGTTTTTGGCCTGAGTGGGATTGGACGCGATACGCGACATCGTTTTGGCCTCACTGCCACGGAGTGATTTCAACTGTGTGTCAAGAGCAATGATTTCGTTGTCGATAGAACTGATGACCGCCTGTCGTTGGGCATTGAGTTGCTCGTCAAGCTGAATGACAAGCGGATTCTTGTCTGATGATTTTATTACAAGCGAGTTGCGTTGAAGGAGTTTTTCATTGTATTCACTGATAAGAGAAAGAACGCTGTTGCTACGCAGGCCTGTGCTTGCCGGCAGCAATTTGTCGCGGTTGCCTTCGGCGGTAAGATAGGAGCGGATGTAGCGTGCCATGGAAAGCTGATTGCTCACATCGAGAATCTCTGCCTGTGTCTGCTGACTCTGGGTCATATACATTGATGCGGCGGCTTCTACATCGGGCACAAGGTTTTCGCTTTTGTAGGTCGAGATATCGGAATCGACGATGCCGAGTTCGCCTTCAATAACGCCAAGTCGTTCGTTGATGAAATTGGAGGTTGAAATTGCTATCTGGTTTTTGTCACGGATCCAGTTTTCGTTATAGATGCCAATAAGGGTATTAAGCACATCGTCGGCGCGTTGGGTCGACTGGTCGGATAGCGTGAGCTTCAGCACGGTGCCCTTTTCGTTGGACATAGTCACTGTAAGCCGCCCGGTATAGGAGTCGATCGAAGCACTGAGCGGTTTTTTGTCAACGATCAGTTTCACTTCTTCCCCGGCCTTATAGTTCGGTGTGGGTGATACGACTATCTTGCCAACGGGCGTGGCAATGGAGTCGTTGAAGTTTCCGGTGAAATCGGTCGATGACGATTCGTGGCCGGGCACGGCAAGATCGCTGATGGTTACTTTGCCATCTTTGTTTACTGACAGATCCATCGACAGGCTGCCCTCGTCGGGGAAGCCGGAGAGCGAGAGTTTGACAGGCAGATCAGAACCATAGGCCACGACATCATGGAATCTGCCGTTGCGATAATAATTGATGTCGAGTCCAAGGCGTTTCACCACTTCTTCCATAAGATCTTTAGCCATGAGATTTGTCATCTCGTTCTGGATGTTGGTGCTTGACTGGAAAAGGCCAAGAGATTCAAACTCTGAACTGCTGATCGATTGACCGTTCTGATCGTCTTTGATCAGGATTTCCGCCGAACGGCTATAGACGGTCGGCGTTCGCAACAAATAGATATAGGCGACTCCTACGCAAATAAACACGGACAACAATATCCATGGCCATTGGTGGATGGTAAGGAAAAATATGTCGGATAGGGGCACGGAGCCCGACTGATTTTGATGCTTTTTACTTGCTGTAAGCGTTTCTTTCACGTCAGCCATAATGTCGATTTATTGTTTCAGAGATGTAATAGGATAGTTGTTGTTAAAATGGCGGTTAAGCCGATAAATGCACTCCGGCAGGTGTTTTGGTCGTGTTTGATATCCGTTGCGGTTTTTGATACTGTTATCAGATCGGTCTGATGCGGATTATGATGTCGTCAGAGAGAAAGACAAAAGCCCGCGACTGGAATGCAAGCTCGTTTTTTGGGACGGTGGTCATGCGGCCGCCGGTCATCAATCATATAGTTTGCAACCGAGTTTATTCTCCCGTCTGTGAATGGCATGTGTCAGACATGTGTTGATTATGATCCAGAATGCGAGGTTGCTGAAGAACAACACAGTGATATTGACAGACGAGCTCAGGAAATAATTTATCAATATGAGCACTATCGATGATGCCACGATAGTTATCATCGCTTTGCGCTGGGAGAGGCCTGCTGCGAGCAATTTATGATGGATGTGGGTTTTGTCGGGGAGGAAAGGATTGCGGTGGGCGCGAAGACGATGGAGATACACACGGACGACATCAAATCCGGGAATCAGGAGCGGCGCAAACGCTATGATGGCAGGATTCTCACCGCTATGCGTCTGCGGTATGGAACAGGCCACTATGCTCATGACACTGAGGTATAGGCCGATGATCAATGCTCCGGTGTCGCCCATGAATATTTTACGATGTTTTCGGGCGTCGCCAAACACATTGAATGCGAAGAATGGCAGCAATGAGCCAAGCGTTGCCACAGCCAAAGCCGAATACGTGTAGAGCTCGTTTGACATGAACACGTAGACATAGAATCCGCAGGCAACGCCACTGAGGCCGGAAGCAAGTCCGTCGAGGCCGTCAATAAGGTTTATGGCATTGATGATGAAAATAATCAGCACAGCGGTGAGGAGGACAGAGATCACAAACGGCAGATTGTAGATTCCAAGAAACCCATGAAGATTTTCAATTCTCAGTCCTCCGATGATGAGCATTGCCGCAGAAATGGTCTGCATGGCGAATTTCGCTCTGTATTTGACGCCTACAAGATCATCGGCCATGCCCGTGAGATAAAGAAGCACTGTGGCACAGCCTATGAAGCAAAGCGGAAGAACGTGCTTGAACAATCGGTGGATGAGATCAGCATCGTTCGACATCAGGCCGATTCCCAAGAGAAGGAGCAGCGCAAACAATATGGCGGGAAAGAAAGCGATTCCTCCAAGACGGGGCACCTCACTGGTGTGAATTTTGCGCGGATCGGGTTTGTCAAACAGGTTTTTGCGGAACGCGATCAGCAGGATCTGCGGTATGATGAATCCTGTGATTGTGACAACACATATCAAAACCAGCGCATTAATGAAAATCCATTGCATCATAAGACTAAACATTGTTTTTAATGAGTTGGCAAAGATTTGAACCGAGAATGCGAGGCAACCGCAGACTTTGCATTGATCCGACTTGCGCCATACGGTGCAGATCGGTTCCCGCGAAGTCATACATGCCGCGATTCAGCAACTCCTTTGCTTTCTTCTGTGCCGGGATACCGTAATGACCCGACAGCGAAAGGATGTTGAGCTGAAATTTCACTCCGGCATCTTTCCAATCCCTGTATTGTGAAATTTTATTAACGTATGTGTATCTTTCCGGATGTGCCAGAAGCGGATGAAATCCGGCACTTTTGATTTTTTGAAATATGTCGTTGAGATTTAACGGAGCATTGAAATAAGACGTTTCGATAAGCAACATGTCCGATTTCTCACCGATCGGCAATAGATCCCTGTTTTTCAGCCGCTCATAAAACAACGCGTCAATCATGTTTTCCGATGCAAGATGCAACATGATTGGTCCGTGATAATTTGATTGAAGTTCGTCGAATCTTTCTTTCAGTAATTCAGTCGAATTGGGCATATCTTCCATTATATGTGGCGTAAGCCACACATTCTGAATGCCTATCCGCTCATATCGAGATAGGATTTCGAGCGATTCGCTCAGCGCCCCTACCCCATCATCGACTCCCGGAAGAATATGGGAGTGAAAATCGGTGAATCCTGAAAGATCAACCGGAAATGCGTGGCGGAAAAGCTTGCTGAATATGGACATGAGTGATTTCCAGTTAGACGAACTGTATGTAATCGGGATCCACCTCCACCGCCGAAACGATGAAGCCGGGAATCTCGACTAATATGCGACGTGCGCGCATCCCCCTGACCGAAAGCAGGCGCCCCTCGAACCCATCGAGGACTCCTCCGACGATCCTGATGCTCCTGCCCAACATCGATGGCGTGAGCTCGTCGGGCATGTAATATTTTGAATTATCACCACATGACGTCGCGCGTATGAAAATCTCCATATCGCGCTCCCTTACAGTGAGTGGCTCGCTGACGGGTTTCCCGATACAATACCGATACTGTATATTGGGATGCCTCATCACATGTGTATCCAGAATTTCCTTTGATTCGTGAACGAAAAGAAGATCCTGAATCACCGGCACATGCCTGCGCTGCCGTTTGCCTTTGACAGTCATAATCATATCCTTCATCGGGGTGAAAACTTCCAACCCCTCATTACGAAGGATATCATGCGCCATCACTTTGGCATTGCGACGGCTTAAATCGCGCAATGCGAACCACTTTTTCGGGGGGGGGGTACATATCGTATTTTGTGACATAATGGCAATTCTCCAAATCCTGCCCGGCTTTTTACGAAACTGAAAGCCAAGCAGTTGCCATATCAGGGTTAAAAGAACGTGTGTTTAGACCCTATCATTTTACACACTCGTTGGCATCGGCCCAACGTCTATTGGTTGTGAGCCTGAATGCCTTTACCTTAAGAACATTCTCTTCGTAACATAAAGAGAAATGTGATTGCAAAGATATGAAAAATTGCCGATACCGTCATAAAAAAACTTAATTTTTATGTCAGGCGCGATTTTTGTATGTGATTGTATGTGAATGCGACAATAAAAAAGCGACCTATAAGGGCAGCATATCTATAGTATTTAGAACAATATTTCCGGGGAAAAGATTAATTTGAGGCTAAGTGTTTTAATCGCGCCTACCCGGGAATGATCGTGTCGCATGCATTTTTATGCGTCATCTTTATGGCGATCCGAAAAAGTATGGAATTTGGAGATTACGAGCTCTCCGATTTTTATCGGGTAGCGTAGAAAATCAAGAATATAACCCGTTTTCAAATTATACTTCCTGAAGGCCTTATGATGGTCGGAAATGATGTTGCGATGGCTTCTCAGACCGTTTGTCGAAGCACCGCCAAGGCGCATTGTGACAAAATCTGTAGGCAAATATCGAGTTTTGATGCGATTGATATAAATAAGCCTCAGCAGGTGCTCAAAATCGGCCGCGACTCTAAATCCGGTGTCAAACGAGCCGTAGCGGTCATAGATCGACTTCTTGCAGTAAAACGACGGATGCGCGGGCTGATAACCCAAAAGCATCGTCCAGCGGTAGAAAAACCGTGAGGAATAATAGCGTACGCTTTTATTGAGGTCGGCGTCGGTTACGAAATGGATGTCGCCGAACACGGCGTCGACGCTTTCGTCGGTTGTGAAAGCTATGGCCACCTTGCTCAACACTCCGGCCGATGTGAAGAAATCATCAGAATTGAGAATGCCTATCACATCGCCCGATGCCATAGCTATGCCTTTGTTCATGGCGTCGTATATGCCATGGTCCGGTTCGCTGATCCACTTCAGTCGCCCCAGATAAAGAGGCTCGGCCTCTTTGATAATCTCGACAGTGTTGTCTTTCGAGCCACCGTCGACGATGATATGCTCCCAGTCGGGATAACTTTGCAGGAGGACGCTCCCGATAGTGTCACGAAGCGTGCCACCGCTATTGTAAGCTGCGGTGATAATTGAAATTTTCATCAGACATTAAATAAAATCAGATCCGTCAGAACCTGATGCCATATTCGGTTTTATCATTGAATTCATTGTTGATTCGTGACAAGACACGTTCCAAGGTGTCACAAATCGATTCTCCACTGTTATAAGTGGATGTGGTGGACTACGTGCCCGAATTAAAAATGCAAATGCGGGCCGAGTTTCGTCGAAATTCTGCTATTCACGGCATAGAAGAGTGCTGCTGTAACAATGGATAAGCTTACGAGGGCAATCGCAAGCATGAAGTCGCCCCCGACTGTTGGATAAAATGGGAAATGAATAAGGTAAACTTCATAAGATATTATTCCGCAAAAGATCAGAAACCCATTCCGGCGAATGAACGGCAAGATCGACACGATGCCAACAATACAGAGTGCAAATGCCATATTGTGCATCATCTGTATAAAAGAGTACAATGGTGAGCCTAAGTATTCACGGATCGCAGGCAATTGCTTAATCCCAAGGAAAAGGACTCCTATAAACGCGAAAACAGCCAGTTGAATCCACATACTGCGGAGGCTGAACGTTGTCAGCTTGTCCTTATAACATGATGCAAGCACACCTAATATGAAGGCCGGTGTCTGTTCTACTTCCAGTGATCCAAGGGTGATGAACATCAAGACACCCACAATAGCAAGAATCAACACTCTTTGACGAGGGAAAAAGAGCATGGTCATAAAGAAAGCAAGATACCATTTTAGCTGATATGCAACATACCAATACATTGTCTTCATGCCTGTGATTTCAAGAATGTAGCGAACAAGGTCAATATCATACTGTCTGAAAATCACGAGCAATGTAATGACGATAGCATATGGCAACAATACTCTTGTAATTTTCTTGCCCCAAAATTTATTCAGTCCCTTTGAATTATAGGACTCCGACAATCCATATCCCGAACACATCAGGAAAAGCGATACACCTAATGCCGGCAGTGGTGTAAAAACAACGGTGTGGAAAGTCCCGGAAATATGCCCTATAAGTATGAACAGGATAGCTATTCCCTTAATGCAATTGGTAGACTGAACGTCCAGTTTATACCCCCCCCCTCATGTGATCACCTATCTCTCTGATTTTGATAGGCTTATGACTTTTGATCCATGGATATCTGATATTGAGGAAAGAGAAGGCCGCCAGGGTGATGAATAAGATAAGGATTTGAACCATTGATGAAATTGATTATCGTTTACTTTTTAACACAGCAGGGTTTCCCTGATAAATAGTTGCTGCATCAAGTGACTTTGTTGCCACCGAACCAACTGCGAGCACCGCATCCTCACTTACAGTAACACCGGGACAAACAACCGATTTAGCACCTACCCATGCCCCGTCTTCAATCGTTATCGGCTTTACAATAAGATCGAAGGTAACGGAGCGGAAATTATGATTGCCGCAAAGCAACATAGCGCCTTGACTGATACAGCAATTATTGCCGATTTTTACATAGCCAAGATTATCTATCCACACATCCTCTCCTATCCAAGAATAATCTCCGATTTCAAGAAGCCAGGGATATTTGATATTAACTCCAGGTTTAATGACAACACCTTTCCCTATCTTTGCACCATAAAGACGTAAAATTTTTATTTTAAGAATATTTACCGGATTCCAATGATTTTTTATAAACAATAAATCAGTAAAATACCACAAAGCACGTTTTATTATATTCCCTCCAGGATTATACCAAGAGTTGTCATAAGTACTTAAATCAATATTCATACACAAAATTGGGTTTGTCAATTTCCTTATTTAACCATAGATATAAATTGTTCATTTTTTGTGCAACTTTGTTTGCGCTAAAGTTTTGAAGTATATATTCTCTCCCTCGCAGTCCCATTGCATGCCTTTCTTCATCCGATAGAGAATAGAGTTCATCAATGACTGCAGCAATCGATTCCGGAGAATTGTCGCGCCACCATCCGCAACGCTCCGAGTTAAGAGCCTCCCAGGGGGTTCCTAAAGATGCCATAACCGGTGTACCGACAATAAGTGCTTCCGGAATTATCATTCCGAAATTTTCCATGTCGCTTGGCACAAACAGAGCATCCATCGTTGCCAATCGCTTAAACTTGTCTTTACCATTGATAAATCCGAGGAAATGAGTTCGATCCGAAATACTGAGACGTTTTGCTTCGTTTCGTAGAAATTCTTCATAGTCATCATCTCCTTTTCCCATTATGTAGACATTGACGTTTTCGTGTGATGACAATGACACCCCATAAAGAAGGTTTTCAACCTTCTTTATGGGGTGTAGCCTTCCGAGAAAGGCTACACCCCATAATGGTGAAGCCTTTTTTCGCCGCGATGAAAACAGGCCCTCGGTATAGTCAGGTACGGCCACGGGGTTGCCGATTACGGCAATAGGTCCCTTATATCCAAGAAGACGCAGATTTTCCATTTCCTTGTCACACGTCGCATGGATGCAAGAGGCTTCGCGTATATCTCTTCCAAACCATAATTTCTCTAACAGCCGTTTTTTCCATGAACTACGAGCCAATGCTTCCGGATAGAGCATTCCATGAGGTGTAATCAAATAGGGTTTTCCTTTCTGTCGGGCATGGATACAAGTTTCATGCACTATAAATTGCCAGAGCCCATTGGCATGATATATGTCGTAATTATTGGCATCTAACCATTTTACAAAATTTCTAGAGTAATTAACAGGGCCTATACCATCGTTTTTATATTGTATATTCCATTTCTCACCGTCCCCAAGAAGTCTGTCAGAATTGTTTTTTAGCGAAGGTGAGATTATATCTACGGATATATTTAATAAGTTTAGAAATTTAACGAGGTCATATGTACATGTGGCAATACCTCCGAATTTCGCCCCCATCCCTTCAATTGTATGTAATATTTTCATAAAACTTATTATTGTATTGTTAAATTTTATGTTATCTCTTGCCTAAGAATATATCTTTAAAGTGGTTGTTCTTAGAAAGATATAGATGAATGATAGTATCTATAAATAAAGAAATGATTATTTACAGGATAATTCGAAAATGCGCGCTTATTTTGCGCGTGAAATATAAATCTTCGTTCGGCGGCCGCGGCGTGAAAACTTGGCTTGAGCACTATAAGGGTTCTCTGGGCGAGAGTGTCAGGCGGCGGTATTCGACTGTATTGGGTTCCTCTTCGGCGACATGCCGAAGAGATATTTGGCCAGTATCGGACTTGTCCTGAGAAATGCGCTTATAGCCAATGAGCAACCGGTTATGACCAAAGTCAATGTCGCCACAACTAAAAATTCGAGAGTATAGTTTCGTCCATCAGAGAAATACTCGCCTATTATCGGCAGTGACGGCAAAAAGAAATAATGGATCATATATAGATCCAGTGTTCTTCGTCCTATAAATACAGCACACTTTTGCAACTTACCACTTTTGTTCCAATAATCTGCATTGTTTCGGAAGAGAGCGAATATGGTGACGGACAGAGTCATGCCGTCTATAAGGCGCACCACCTCCCAGGCAAATCCGGTCACAGGTAATCTTGCCGATCCATATATTAGAAGCAGATTTGCCAACGGGATTATGACAATCAGAGTCAACAGCAACTTGTTTGATATAAACCGCACAAACATGTCATTGTATTTTTTACAGAACAATCCTAAAAGGAATGCACCGAAATAATTTCCAAGTTGATAAAGGCAAAGATTACTTGAAAATCTGATTGAGGTCATCTTGAAACTGAAAACGAACATGAACAGGCATATGCAGATCAAGAGTATGTCTTCCGTAATAGGTTTGCACCGCCTCATCAAAAAAGAAACACTGAAATATATGAAAAACAATTCAAACAGAACCTCTGTAAACCAGAAACCGGCAGGAAATCCCCACGGATAAATTTGGATATACACCAATATTGACCAGAACACCATAGTCGGCACCAAGAGCATGATTGCCTTGTTTAGAATCTCTTTTCCGTAAAGAGAAGCAGACCATTGACGTTTTTTATAAGCAAGATAGCCGCTAATGAAAAAGAACATGTGCACCATGACCGCATTGAAGAAAGTTCCTATTGGAGAAGATTCAGGCGACAATTTAAAACTGAAAAGACGCACATGACAGTAGATGACCATCAGCATCGACAATCCCCTCAGCACGTCAAGGTAATATATTCTCCCCCCCCCGTTATCAGGCTCACTTCTTTCATGATTTCCAATTTATTAGTTATTAGAAACTTCCTTTAAAATGATGATTTCAGTCAATCCAAGGAACCTTTGGTTGATTTCCGTTGAGTGTTTCAACAAAATAATCTGCCGCCATTTGTCCACTTATATGATTGTTTAGTAGATGACAAAAATTAATTTTTGTCA
>ULLK01022276.1_pt1 | contig 12690 bp, 9 predicted proteins | sample 1951411 | NCBI WGS metagenome assembly ULLK01 (sample SAMEA4835526, study PRJEB28245) | human gut metagenome | biome: gut microbiome; material: fecal sample | place: Denmark | collected 2008 | reverse complement strand
AGCAGTTGCTGCGGCTGCCATTTGCATTATGATGACAAGCAGAATAAGAGGCGGTAATCCTACGGGCGAGGCTTTATCACAGAATATTAATCCGATAGAGGCTGCTTCACAGACAGAAGAACCTACTGTATATGTAGATAATACGGTCGACATAATTGACGTTAATTCGAAGACAAGACCATTTGCAGTATCTGTTAACAATACACCAGTAGCTGTACAGGTGCAGACTGGACTTAATAAGGCATATATTGTATATGAGCTTCCAACAGAGAGTTATACATGCAGACTTCTTGCCTTGTTCAAGGTAGAGGATTCAGATGTTACAGATGAAGCACCACAGGAGATTATTGGGTCAGGCAATGTAAGTCAGACAGATACGGTTATTGGAACAATAAGAAGTGCAAGACATAATTTCCTTGATTTCTGTTTTGAATCAGATGCGATATTTGTACATTTTGGCGGAAGCACTTACGCTGAGAGTGATGAGGCAAAGACTGGTATTAACTGGATTAACGGCTTCTATAACAGTGCATATTATTGGAGACATAATCCGGAAGGGCTTGCAACAGAGCATACAGCATATACATCGCTTTACAGGTTAAAGAGTGCAGTACAGGAAAAAGGTTTCAATGCTGAGGCTGAGAATGCATCGGACACAGTACTGCTTAATTATGATGTATCAGATGTTGACCTTTCAAAAAGAGAAGATTCAGTCAGTGCATCATCTGTGTATGTGCCTTACAGCAGTTATCAGTACACAACATTTACATATGATGCTGCGTCAGGTAATTATTTAAGGTTTGCGAGTGGCGAGCCAAGTCTTGACCACGAAACAGGTGAACAGTTTAATACTAAGAATATTATCGTGCAGAAGATTACACACAGCATGATGGATGATAATTACTGCTGGAATCTTCATACAGTCGGCAGGGGGGAAGGTTATTACATAACTAACGGTTATGCTGTTCCAATCCAGTGGAGTAAGTCAGACCGTTATTCCAAGACAGTGTATACATATGCAGATGGAACAGAGATTAATGTAAGTGATGGAAGAACTTATATTGAGGTGTCTGATGTAACTATGACTGTTGAAGTGGAATAGTACAACAGATGGAAGCATATACTTCTATTATTCAACAATAATGGAGGTGTGCATTGTGAACAAGACAATCAAAAAACTTAATATAACAATGATAATAGGGATTCTGGCAGTATGGGTGTCAGGGTCCTTATTTCATTTTGTGTATGACTGGACAGGAAAGAATACATTTGCCGGGCTGTTTTTTCCAACTAATGAATCAACATGGGAACATATGAAGCTGGCGTTTCTGCCTATGAATCTGTATGGAATCTATACATGGTATGCATTAAAGGACAGATACGAAGCAAGCGGCTTTGCGGTTTTACTCGGTGCAAATGTGGCAACATGGGCAATTCCGTTTCTGTACTACACATATATGGGAGTTTTTGGATTTTCAAAAATGTGGCTTGATATTGCAACATTTTTTGTGGCAGTGCTAACTGGTTTCGCTGTGGAGTATCATGTGTTAAGACGTGCCGGGCATGAGAGCTTTGTACTTGGAACATGGATTATGGCAATTGTTGATTTTATGATGGCAGCAGCATTTGTTTCATGCTCGTATGGTGCGCCTGAACTTGGCATATTTGCAAAACCTTAAAAATAACAGTTGACAATAACTAAATATAATAGTATGCTGTAACTGTACTAATTAATATAGTACAGTTATTACGCAAGCTTGTAACCAGTTAAAATAAACACAGAAAGGAATGGAACATGTTCACTATAGATGTCATGTCGCGAGTGCCAGTCTATGAACAGCTCATTAAGCAGGTGGAAGACCAGGTGCTTAAAGGGATTATGAAGGAAGGCGATAAGATGCCATCGGTACGGTCGTTATCGATGGAGCTGTCTACTAATCCGAATACAATCCAGAAAGCATACATGGAGCTGGACAGAAGAGGAATCCTGGTGAGTGTACCGGGAAAGGGCTCTTTTATATCGGCAGAAGCGTTAAAGACTGTCGGGAATCAGTCTAAGGAAAAGCTTTCAGATCTTAAGGAGATTGTAAGAAAGCTTGCATACGCAGGGGTGAGTAAGAGTGAGATAACAGATATGATTGAGGAGGTTTATAAGAAAATATGATAGAGGTAAAAGGTGTTACTAAATCATTTGATGACTTTACAGCACTTGACAATGTTACCTGTAATATAGCGGAGGGCTGTATATATGGTATGGTTGGTTCTAACGGTGCAGGAAAGTCTACGCTGCTAAGAGTCCTGTCAGGAATATATAAGGCAGATAAGGGAGAAGCAATAATCGATGGAATTAATGTATATGAGAATACATACATGAAGAATAAGCTGGTGTTCGTTGCAGATGAATTATTCTTTCTTGCAGGTGCGAACATGAAGAGCATGGCTAAGTTCTATAGTTCAATATATGATAATTTTGATATGGACAGATTCACAGAGCTTACGAAAACATTTGGACTTGATCCGTCTAAGAGTATATCAAACTTTTCAAAAGGAATGAAGAGACAGGCAGCTATAATACTTGCACTTTCAACCAGAGCCAAGTATATGTTCTTTGATGAAACATTTGACGGACTTGATCCTGTTATGCGTAATCTTGTCAAGAAGTTAATATGTGGTGATGTTGCAGATAATAACGCTACTGTTATAGTTACATCACATTCATTAAGAGAATTGGAAGACTTATGCGATCATTTGTCACTTCTTCATAAAGGCGGGCTGGTGCTTGACAGCGATGTATTTGAACTAAAGACGAGTCAGTTCAAGGTACAGGTAGCTTTTAAGGATGATTTTGATGAGAGTAAGTTTGAGGGCATTAGAATTACAAGATACCGTCAGGAGGGTTCAGTTGCCAACATGATAGTAAGTGGCGACAGGGAACAGACCATGGACATTATAAATGCCATGAATCCGGTAGTATTTGATGTCCTCCCGCTTACGCTTGAAGAAGTATTTACTTATGAGATGGAAGCACTCGGTTATACATTTGATGTGAAGGGGGATAAGACGCATGAATAATAAGAAAGTATTCAGCTTTCATATGTTTTTACAGACATTGAAGCAGACAAGACTTGCGGGCTTTATAATGATGGCGGTAATTACACTTATATCAGTTGTACCGATTATTTCATCATTAAGCTATATTAAAGAATATAAACAGGTTAATAATGTAGGTGGAATTTCAGGGAATTATTTTCTGGTATTAGTATTCATAATTGTTGTACCTGTTATATCATTGATAGTATGGAGTTTTCTTAATAAGAGAAGCGGCAGTGATTTTTATCATTCAATTCCATATACAAGATTGTGCATATATCTTAGCAAGACGGCAGCAATACTTACATGGATTGCCGGAATACTTGTTGTGTCATATGTATCACAGGCAGTTTTATTCATGGCTAACAGGCAGTATTTTAATGTGGATTATGCAACAATGTTCCGGATGTATCTTTCGATATTTATATGCAGCCTTTTATGCATGGCAATTATAAATGTATCAATATCCATTACAGGAAACATATTAAGCAATATATGTGTTACAGGACTTATAATGTTTCTTCCAAGATTTATTATGTTAATGGTTACAGAACTGACTGTGTTTCATGGAGAAGCTTACATGATAAGCAACAGTGGTGTGGGGTTACTGGATTCTTCCAGCAATATGATTGTTGGCTGGGTATTTTCTGTATTTGATATGTACAATGGTTCATCAGGAATTGCAGATATGGTTCTCAGCCTTACAAGTAACTTATATACACTTGTGCTTGCACTTATATATATAGCACTTGGCGCACTTCTCTTTGTAAAGAGAAAAAGTGAAACAGCGGGAAAAGCAGCTAATGGAAAAGTTCTGCCAATGATTATCAGAACACTTATCGGCTTTTCAATTGCGTTTATAGGTGTAATGATAGCATATACAAGTATAGATAGTGATGAGACAATAGCAGTTGTTGTGATGTTTATTGTAAGTGCATTGGTTGTGTTTGTTTATGAATGTATAGTAAGTAAGAAGATGAATGTTATAAAGCAGTGTATTCCATCAATTCTTCTTGGATATGTTCTTGCAGTGGTAATTGGAACAGGAGCTAATTCATTTGGCAAATATGAGGCATCGTACGAACCGGATGCTTCAAAACTTGCATATGTATCAATTCAGTCAATGGATATGTACTATGCTTCAGATAACGGATATTTCAGTTCTATATCATCGAAGGTTCAGTTTACAGATGAAGAGATTCTTAAATATGTATCGGAGAAATTTGGGGCATATAAAGATAAATGTATATCAAATGGTGTTCATAATTATATTTATAACGGCAGAGGTTCAGTGACTAATTATAAGGTTGGTTTCAGACAGAATGGCGTTACACATTACAGAAGGATTCAGCTTACAGACAGTGATGCCAATAAACTTGCAAGTCTGTTAAAGAAGGATGAGAATTTTGTTAAGGCTTATATGGAACTTCCGGATAGTGACAAGATTTCTGTTAATTATATAACAGGTAATATGGAGGATTCTGACTGTAAGGATATATATGAAACAATTAAAAGTGAAATTAAACAGATTGGTTTTGAGAAATGGTATCAGATAGTTACTTCAGATGCTGATACTTTCTTGATGTCAGTACGGTTTTCAAAAAATGGCGTTACTTATGATATGGTTCTTCCAATCAGTAAGAATATGCCACAATCTTATAATAAGTATATTAGTATACGGAATGAATATGCCATTAAGAATAATGAAAAAGAGCTTGGAACAATGAGCGACATTTTAAAGCAGTATTTAAATGACAGTTCCAGAACATGGGATAAATATACTAGTGGATATGAAACTCTTTCAGCAGTTCTTATATATAATGATACCAGAACATATATTAATCTGGATTCGTATGTAAGAAAAGATGAAGAAAGAGCACAAAAAGTATTAAATGGACTTATAGAGTCCCTTGACAAGAAGAATTTTAATAAAAATATAAATGCAGATAATCCTTGCATTGTATTGAATTATGAAAAGTATAATCCTGACAACGGTAAATCTGTTCTGGCAGACGCTATTATACAGTTAGATGGTTATACAAGGGTAGAAGATTATATATCTGATATTGATTATTATTAATTACTTCTTATGTTGAATTAATGTAATATAATAAGTATAATTAATGGGGTGGTGCGGTCGGCATCATCCCATTATTTAAGATAGAAAAGGAACAGGATTATGTATGATTATTTAATAGTTGGAGCAGGACTTTTTGGTTCAGTGTTTGCACATGAGGCAGCAAGAGCAGGAAAGAAGGTTCTTGTAATAGATAAGAGAAATAATATTGCCGGTAATGTATATACAGAGAAGATGGAAGGTATTAATGTGCATGTATATGGTGCACACATTTTTCATACCAATAATAAGAAGGTGTGGGAGTATCTTTCACAGTTTACTACATTTAACAGATTCACTAATTCACCTGTTGCGAATTATAAGGGCGAGTTGTATTCACTGCCATTCAATATGTATACCTTCAATAAGATGTGGGGTGTTGTGACACCACAGGAGGCTGCAGAAAGAATCGAGCAGCAGAGAAAGGAAGCAGGAATCACAGAGCCTAAGAACCTTGAGGAGCAGGCTATAAGTCTTGTCGGAACTGATATATACGAGAAGCTTATTAAGGGATATACACAGAAGCAGTGGGGCAGACCATGCAACGAGCTTCCATCATTCATTATCAAGAGACTTCCTGTAAGACTTACATTTGATAATAATTACTTTAACGCACTTTATCAGGGAATTCCTGAGGGTGGATATACTAAGATGGTTGCCAATATGCTTAATGACAGCGAGCTTTCCGGAAGCATTGAGGTAAGACTTGGTGTTGATTATCTTGCATCTGCTGATGCTAAGGAAGAATTAGACAGTCAGGCTGAAAAGGTTGTATATACAGGTGCGATAGACGCATACTTTGATTATAAGCTTGGTAATCTTGAATACCGTTCAGTAAGGTTTGAAACAGAGACTTTGGATACTCCTAATTTTCAGGGTAATGCAGCAGTTAATTATACTGATGCCGAAACTCCATGGACAAGAATTATTGAACACAAATGGTTTGAGTTCGGTAAGGATGAGAATGGCGACGACCTTCCGAAGACTGTTATCAGCCGTGAATACAGCTCTGAGTGGAAGCCGGGTGATGAGCCATATTATCCTGTAAATGATGAGAAGAACGGCGCTTTATATGCACAGTATAAGGAGCTTGCTGACGATGAAAGAAAAGTTATATTCGGCGGACGTCTTGGTGAGTACAAATATTATGACATGGATGCTGTTGTGGCAGCAGCACTTGACTGTGCCGCAAATAATATATAATTGCAGGTGGTGGGGTGACCCATAATAAAGTCACCCCTGAAAATTGTCACTTGCCTTGCGGTCACATAACTGACTATATATATCAGGACCAAGTCCTGTCTGTAATTCTGCATATGCTTTTCTTAACTGTTCGTCAGTCATATGCTCACGTCTTCTTTCGATTGCATTAATGCTGTCGACAATCACTTTGTCCTGATTATCGTGAGTTTCCCAATTATACATGGTTTTCCCTTTTACGATAGATTTATTGTTGTTGTCTGTTGGAAGATTTTCTGAGTTATTCATAAATTCACCTCATTATAATATATAAGATAGTTTTTATATAAGATATTATCTGCATTAATTTCCTGTCTATACTTGAAAAACATGGCATAGCATTGTAATATTAAAAAGTGTGTAAACATCAGAGGGAGAGTATAAATGTTAAATCTAAATGGTATGCTGTCTATTGTTATGCCGGCTTACAATGAGGAAAAACTTATATATCACAGTATCATGGAAACATTGAGAATTGTTGAAAAGTTTGTTCCTGAATTGGAGATTATTGTGGTTAATGATGGCAGTAAGGATAATACCAAAGCTGAGATAGAAAGAGCTATCAAGCAGGATAGCCGTGTGCGTATGGTAAGTTCTGAAAAGAACAGAGGCAAGGGAAATGCAATAATTGCCGGAGTGTCGCAGGTTGAAGGAAAGTATGTCGCATTTGTTGATGCAGACCTTGAACTTAATCCATCACAGTTAGAAGGTTATCTTAAGAAAATGCTTGATGATAATAAAGATGTTGTTATAGGCTGTAAGTTCCTTAAGGATTCCAAGCTTGATTATCCGTTTAAGAGGAAAGTGATAAGCATGGGCTATTATATAATGCTTCTAGTCTTGTTCCATCTTAATGTTAAGGATACGCAGACCGGGCTTAAGGTATTCAGGGTTGAGGCAATCAAACCGGTTGCACATCTTATAAGAACATCAGGGTTTGCTTATGATATAGAACTTTTAGTGGCGATTCACAGAAGGGGTTTTTCGATAGCACAGATGCCTGTGGAGGTTGTATATGTCAGGGATTCCGGTGTAAAGCGTATAGGAATGAAGGATATATGGCAGGCATTCTGCGATACATGGGCAATATTCGGGAGAGTTTACTTCAAACATTATTATGACTAATTAGGAGATGCATGTAGGATGAAAGAATTATTAAATACCATAGCAGGAAAATTATCAGGAATATGTAAGTCTGTATTTGTGGCACATGCAAAGGCATGTATTATCGCAGGCTCAGTCGTGGTTGCAGGAAGTGCAGCAACTGTAACAACAGTAGAGTATGTTCATCATCATAGCAGCAAAATGCAGGTACAGGCACAGGAGACAGAAGTAGAGACTGAGACAGACAGTAATCTTGATAAGCTGAGTGAGATTCTTACTGAAACACAAACAGAATCAGAGACAGAGATAGAGACTGCAACACAGGAAGAGATAGCAGAACTTGTTAAAGAGGCTGTTGCAGATGAGAATACAAGCAGTAAAGAATTATATGAGATAATTGATAAGGCAGCAGAGAACAGCAGTGCACCGATTCCGGTTAAAGATGTTGAGGACCTTGAGATAGTAGAAGATAATTCGTCAGAACCATCAAGAGAGGAGACTGAGGTTGAGGAGCCTGAACCAGATCAGCCAAGCTCGAATGATGTATATGAAATCAGCCAGTTGACATATGGTGTAGATGTTTCAAGATGGCAGGGAGATATAGACTGGTCAGCAGTTGCTGCTGATGGCATCACATTTGCAATGATAAAATGCGGTGGCGGAGATGATGGTTTATATGAAGACAGGAAATTTGAGCAGAATATACAAGGAGCACTTGCTAACGGTATACAGGTTGGTGTGTATTTCTATTCAGGTGCTTCTAATGCAAGAGAAGCATACGATGAAGCAAGTTACTGTATAAGTCTTATAAGGGATTACCAGATAACATATCCGGTTGCATTTGACTGGGAACTGGATGGCGATTATGATTCAGTAACAGAAGCCTGTGAGACGTTTTGTAATGTTATATCCAGCTATGGATATCAGCCTATGGTTTATTCTAACAGAAACAGATGGTATAACAATTTTGATGGGGAAAAGATTGCAAGTAAGTATAAAGTTTGGATGGCGGCATATTTTGGTAAGTTTTATTATGATTCAGTAAGATGGACTTATGGAGATGATCTTCCAAATTTCAGATATCATTATGATATGTGGCAATATAGTTCAAGATGTTATGTTGATGGTATCAGTGGACAGGTAGATGTAGATATAGCATTTTTCGGCTATGCTAACTACCATGTTGATACTAAGGACGCTGTGCTTACGGTTACTAACAAGGAGATTAAGCGCACATACGGCGATGGAATCGGAAGACTGACAGAGGAACTTAATCTGCTTGACGGAGTTAAGGGAATTAATACTATCGGATATGATATGGATATCGAGTATTCAATATATGATGAATCAGGCAATGAATACAGCGAGGAGGAAGCAATATCAACGGCCGGGAAATACACAGTAGAGTACCGTTTTAAAGACCCTAAGTCTGGCTGGATAAAGAACACAGCAAAGCTTGAGATTGAGGTTATAACAGAGGAATTTACAGGAAATGATATTGTTGTAAAGAATAACACTATGTCAAAGGATTATAATTTCAGGACAGGAGTCAGTTGTAAGAATAATCTTGGACAGGAAGCTGAATTAACAGGAGTTGTAATAAAGAAGGTTAATATAGAAACAGAGGAAGAAGATGTACTGACAGAGCAGCAGGCAATAGAAGAAAAGTACGACTTTGATAAGTACACCTATGTAGCAGAGTATGCTTTTAATGTGCCAGGAGAAGGAGAAGTTATTAAGAAAGCAGCTATTGTCAGAGGTGCAGAGGAATAACAGGAAGCAGATATGTGTGATTCAGATAAAGAAGTAGAAGACATAAAAACAGAAGAAAATGTGGAGAATGACGAAGCATCTACAGAGACAGAAGACTGTGAGAAGAAGGACTTGCCAGAAGAACCGCAGTATGAGATTCTTGATGTTGAGGAACTTCAGAGAAATTTCAGGGAAAAGGTTATCGATTTCTTCAAGGTTAAGAGTCATATTGTTGTGACATCAGTATCTGCAGCAGTTATTATAGCAGGAGTGATAACAGGGATTGTAGTAGGTATAAGCGTAAATAAAGCCTCTAAACATCAGCCGGCGATTGTAGAAGCAGCAGAGACCCAGACTGAAATGCAGACTCATACACAGCCTGAAAGTACTGAGCCGGAAGAAGAGGAATCTACAGAAGAAACATTTGAAGTGATTGATAATATCATGGAAAAGGTTGTTACTGACAGTGCTGTGACACAGAAGGAAGATCCTTTGAAAAACAGAAATAATGCAACAGCTGGTGAAGTTATAAAGCCTGTGTTATATGTTGATAATGCAGTTTCAGGAAGTGTAAGTGTTTCATCAGTAAAGAAGTCAGGAACAGATGTTATATACAGCTTAAAAGGCAGAAAAATACAAGATTTCACGGCATCCCAGCTTGATAAATGCAGCAAGGGCAGTATTCTTGTTGAAGAAAACGGAACACAGAAGCAATATACAGGATATGTATATGAAACTGGAACTGTCAGTGTTACAGGTGGCTCTGAAAATGTTGTAACCAAATTTCTTATAAAAGATGACAATACAGAAACTTCTACAAAGCAGGAAGAAAGTACTTCTGCAAAGGCACCTGATAATTCACAAAAAGAAAGTGTCTCTAATATAGAAGAAAGTTCAAAATCTGAGACAGAAACTTCAACTGAAATAAAAACAGTTTCGTATATAGTTATGGAGGTTGAGGCACAGATTGAATATATATATGCTGATGGATGGCAGAATATAAAAGGAAAAAATTATTATTTTGAAAATTCCAACGCTGTAACAGGCTGGAAGAATATAGATGGAGTGCAATATTATTTCAATGCTGACGGTTCACAGGGGTCATCGCTTGTTATTGATGTTTCTACTTATAATGGAGATATTGACTGGAACAGTGTTAAAGCTTCTGGTATTAACTATGCTATGATAAGAGTTGGATATAGAGGATACGAAACGGCAAGACTTGTACTTGATAAAAGATTTCATAGCAATATGAGCCAGGCAACAGCTGCAGGAATTAAAGTTGGAGCTTATATTGTAACCCAGGCAGTGGATACTACCGAAGCGGTTGAAGAAGCAAGCTTTATTGTATCAGCCTGCAGTGAATATAATATTTCACTTCCCTTGGCAATTGATGTTGAGAGTGCAGGTAATGGAAGCGGACGAGGAGATAAGATATCATCATCACAAAGAACAGCCGTTATAAATGCATTTGCACAGACAGTAAGAAGCTGCGGTTACTCAGCAATACTGTATGCTAACAAGGACTGGATGAATAACCGTATATATGCAGGGAATGTAGGTTGTAGTGTATGGCTTGCACAGTATAACAGCAAATGTACATATACAGGACCATTTACAATGTGGCAGTTTACTGAGAAAGCACGTGTGAATGGTATATCAGGTAATGTTGACATGAGTGCATGGAAGCATTAAATGATGTGACTATATAAAACAACTGAAAAATCGTGACATTTCTTTAACAGAGTGGTATAATCAATCGGAATGTATATTCACGAGGAGATAAAATATGAGTAAGAATCAAGAACAGATGAAGGAACTGATTAATGATGTAAGGACTGGAAAGACTGATAAAGAGGTCTTATGCAAGGAGATACAGAAAGATGTAAACTGTCTTATATATCCGGTTTTTGGAGAGGATTACAAGAAACTTTCTCCAAGAGCGATTATTGATATATGTACTAATCTTGATAGTATCGATGTTGATAAGAATATTATGCGTCAGATTGCAACAAGAGTTTCAGTATTTATGTTTAATCTTATAGATAATTCTACTATTAAGATAGATGATGATTACGAGTATGAGTATGGCAGAATTAAGGAAGATAAAGAATTATTTGACATAATAAAAGATAATTCCAGAATATTTAAAGATTTTAAGGCATATGACAATGCACCTGATAATATTAAGTCATTATCAAGAGTCCAGACTATTATGATGGAACTTTACGGATATGAGATGCATTCAGTTGATGAGATAGAAACTTTGCTCGATATAGACAGTGCATTTATTCTTAAGCTTATTGCAATGATGAAGGATAATATACTCGGTATATCATCAGTTGTAGAGAATATGTCAGATTATGCTTCGTTTGATGAAGAAGAGACAGATGATTCTGATATTAAGATATATGGTGCAGAGCAGAAAGCAGCGGAAACAGAAGCTGCCGACGAGTACGAGGCTTATGAGCCTGAAAATGCAGATTTACCTGATAATGAATCAGATGAAGGGACAGAAAATGATGAATCGGACGATGAGGATTCTGATGAAGGTGTGTTATTTGAATATGACATGAATGGATATGAGAACAATGATTTTGATGATGTCCCTGTAAGGGGTGTTTCACTTATGGACAAGCTTACAGCATTTGTTGGAAGAGTGTTTCCGGGTGTACCAAGAGCAAGAAGACGTAATGTTGTATATGCGTCAATGGTGGTAATTCTTGTAGTGATTATCCTTATAGTGTCAATAGCAGCAATGGCTGGTGGTAACAGAAGAAAAGCCAATAATAAGAATAACAGCAATGAATGGAAACCGATGGAATATACAACCAAAGCACCTAAGGAGACTGCGACAAGTAAGGATAGTTCAACTGCAGCACACTCATCTCGAACTTCAGCAGCAGAAAGCACTAGCAGCAGGGAAGAGACAACAGCAGCTAATGAGAGAACAACTGCCGAGGATAAGAATAATAAACCAGCAGGAAGAAACGACAGCAGCAACACACCAGCAGGCGGAGACGATAGTGGTAATAAGCCAGCGGGCGGAGATGAAAGCACAGATAAGCCAGCGGGCGGAGACGAAAGCACAGATAAGCCAGCAGGCGGAGACGAAAGCACAGATAAGCCGGCAGGCGGAGATGAAAGTGGAGATAAGCCAGCAGGTGGAGACGAAAGTGGAGATAAACCAGCAGGCGGAGACGAAAGCACAGATAAGCCGGCAGGCGGAGATGAAAGCACAGATAAGCCGGCAGGCGGAGATAAGCCAGCAGGCGGAGATGACAGTAGCAATACACCAGCGGGTGGAGATACTTCAGCAGATAACTAATAAACATATTATCTATAACAGATATTTTAAGGAAGGATTGCTATGAAATGTGTAATATTAG
>ULLK01011474.1_pt1 | contig 13090 bp, 16 predicted proteins | sample 1951411 | NCBI WGS metagenome assembly ULLK01 (sample SAMEA4835526, study PRJEB28245) | human gut metagenome | biome: gut microbiome; material: fecal sample | place: Denmark | collected 2008 | reverse complement strand
GCGACACTATGCCTGCTATTTTCTGCCACTTATTCATAATCGTAACGTGATGTGTATGATTGGTATGGAATTTTATTCATATGCAGATAATCCTCAAAAGTCCAATATCTGTCGAGATTCTGCAAATAATCTCCGTAGGCTTTATAATACCTGCGGCAATCTTCTACCAAGTTTTCACAAAGAGGCATATTCAACTTTCGGGAAATGCGCTCAAACTCATTCGTATCCTCAATCATTGCCGGAATGTCAGATACACTGGCTCCGTCATAGCCATTTAACACTCCCGATGGCATTTCATGTATGGAGAACTCAAGAAAATATTTGAGAGCATTATACTTGTATCTGAGAGCATCAACATTATCCGGTTCATATTCAAGCACCATATCCGCCAACTGAAACGGCTGATACTTCCCTCCACTGTAATCACAAAAAATAGCGAGCGGGCTGTCATAGTGTGTGCAGGAACTTTCATGTCCACGGAAGCAGTGGAACAAGAATCTTAATCCATCATATCCGCCATTCGCTAAATCATCTGCTATCGCCGGACATATAACCTTGCTTATAAATAGTATGTTCCAGCAAATATCATTATGGTTGTCCCAAAAGTCCTGAATCTCACCGAGGAATAACTTTTCTCTCTCATAATCCGTTTTCTCCCATTCAGAGAGCAGAGCGTGCCGTTGTTTTCTCTCAGCTTTGCTTAGCCCGTCAGTCCGGAATTTACTGCAAATTGCAAGATAATCAGATAGCACTCGGTTCATGGCTTACCTCCTTTCAGGCAGGGCAAGAACAATAGGCTTTGCGCCCATAGGTTATTAGAGAGAGCAAAGCCAACACACAAAATCAATATCCTATAGAGTGCTGCCATACGCAAAGTTACAACAAATTTTTCGTAACTCGGTGATAATAGGGTAAGAAAAATCCGCACCTCCACGGTTGCCACCATAAAAATGCGGATAACATTTTTTCTTTTCCTCAGCCACTGGCGTTTCTAACGGCATAAAGGCTAAACTTATTTGGTTTGGTTCGGGCTTTATATATGCCCGGATAAACCTAAACCTATTATATATGGCTGGGCAAAAGAAAAAGCATTCTCTCCTGTTATTTTCTTTTGACTCGTCATCGTTTGTTTTAGAAGAAACTCGTCGATTTCCAAATCCTCAGTTACAAAATTTGATCACAAGAGCATGAACACAGGTGTATGCCATAGGAACCCGAAATGAGTTGGCGCGAAGTTGTGTTCAGATTTGTGTTCAACGTAAAAGAAAAAGCAGCTACGATCTGTTTCGTAACTGCTTGATTTCTAAGAAGTGGTCCCACTAGGGCTTGAACCTAGGACTCCCTGATTATGAGTCACGCTGCCCTCTGCGGCTTCCGAAAGTTCGCTGACGCTCACTTTTGGAAGCAACCAACTGAGCTATCGGAACTTATGAACATCAAGTAGCGGTTATTTTCAACCAGACTTATGGAGTCGTTTTTTTACGGTTTACACCTCGGTTTACACAAACTGTAATTGTTAATAAATGTTTACTTATCTCTCAGGGCAATATAGGCGTATATAATGGATAGGTTAATCATCAATCCAATCTCCGCCATTCTGCCGTATATAGTCTAACTCATCCTGAAGGTCTTTCTCATATGCGCTATCATATCCCCTATCATCGTTTTCATCTTCCTCATCATCCCATTTTTTAAGAAATTGATTTTCTTTGGATTTCAACAACTCGCTATTCTTTTCTTTTAATGGCAGTAAGATTGAATTTAAAGTATCTGAATCCAAATCAATTCCAAAGTCATGGGGCGATTTCATAATTGCATTATATGCCCAAATTTGACCTCTGATTGTATATTCACGGATAATGCAGGCATTGGAACGGAGGTCATTATCCAATTCAACCAAAACCCAAGCCGTTTTATTTTGACCAAATTTATTTTTCCCATAATAAGACCTGATTAGTAAGAAATTTCTATTCATCAAAAACTCTTCAGGATTACGGAAACTAATTAATCGTGTAAAATTATCCCAACGCTTATGAGGGTCATAGATTATATTATAGGCTCTCTTATCATCTCCATGTATTATTGGGAAAGAAAAATCTTTCAAGTTCTTGCTCCCTCTTTTATTAGTATAATAAACTGGTATTCTTTTATGATTAGAATAAGGCGGTTTTGTTGCAACATCGAATGGCTCACCAAATCTAATTATCATGAAGTGATATGGATGCAGGGTAGTATTTTCTCGTTCAGACACAATGTTCCAAAGCATTACATCATCTACGCTAAATGGGTCAAACGTAAGCCGTTCATCAAGAATAGCATTTAATTTAATCAATTCTTGTTGAATTGAATCTTGTGAAGATGTATGGTGATTATTTTCGTTTGCCATAGTTGCCCCTCCATATTTATTATTGGCATGGAAAGTTAATGCAAAGTTAGCGAAATTCCTTGATGTAGAGAGGCTGACAAGGCATAAATCTTGCGACAGACAACGTACTTTTTCTGATTCTGCCCTATAAAATGGATTATTTCTGAAAAATGTACGTTGTTATTCCTGACTTGGAATAGTGTGTGGGGCAATGGGTATTATGGTGTCAATTATGCAGAATGCATCATTGCGAATGTCGCTGAATCTGACTGTTACATAGCCTGACTGATTGGCTCTTTCAACAACATCTACTCCTTTGTTCAGGTCAGTATAAAAATGGTCGCTGTAAGTCCATATCGGTTCTATGAGATATTTCCATTTGCCTTTGTCATAAGTATAAAGGCAGTAGTTATCCCACGTCCCGGCTTCGGCTTCTCTCCTTACTCCAAATTCATCTGTTCCGTTCCCGTCTAAATCTCCCTCCTTAATCAGTCTGACAGTATAGCGTTGCGACAGTATCAGCGTATCAACTGTATTGCTCTTGCTGTAAATTCTCCAAACCCATAAACTGCGGTCAATAGTCGTATCAATAGGCTCTGCAATCAGTGTGTCAATGTTGTTGCCGTCAAATTTGCCGATTATAGTATCTCTGTATTTCTCTAATGGGTCGTATTCATCAGACAGATGTTTACTGCTACATCCAAAAGCGGAGAGCAATAGTAAGCTGATTATAAAGAATGGTAAGTGCTTCATCTGTCGGAAGAATTTATAGAGCTAAGAGAGCCGTATGATATTGGCTTGTATTCACGTACTTTTCCCTGATTTACCCTTATAAAGAGGATTAATCAAGAAAAAGTACGCATTGGCGATAATGTAATCAATCTTCGGAAGTTGTCTTGAATGAATATATATCACCGTAAACAATCTTGTACTCTGTTATCTCATCTCCTACTGTAGAGGTTGCCATTGTGATTACTCGATAGTAATAGGTCGTATTGGGTGTCAGATTGTCAAAAGTGAAACTATTCCAACCCCATTTACAACGTACTTCGCCAATAGTATATTCTGTGGCAGGGTCAAGACTATCCAAACTCCATAGTTTAACGAGACCAAGACTTTCAAAATCCTCCAAATCAGATTCGTTTGGGGAAAGAACCACTCCATCTCCTTGTGCCATTGGTGTTATCTCTACTGATGTTTGTGAGGGTAGCACCCTAATTGCTTTCAGACTTTCCCAATATGAATATAGGTAAGTCGGTTCATCATCATCTCCGCAAGCAGTCAGCAGAGGAATTGTTACTATGGCACAGATTACCATAATCAGCAGTTTGATTTCTTTTCTCATTTATTGTCGTTTTTGCGAGTGAATATTTCTGTTTCGTTTCCGGCTGTGTTGAGGGTGTCTCCGTTTAGAACTACCACTTTTTTGTGAACAAAGACGGTCAGAGAATCGGAAGTGAGTTTACGGATAGTCCACCGCTCGTTTTTCGATTCAGGTGTATAGGCTTGCGGATAGAAGCCATAAAGCACTACTGAATCGTTGTCGGCGAAGTAACTGTATTTGCCGGATTGCTCATTAGTGTAACTGTCCTCTTTATAAAGGTAGTGGTATTGTCCGTTAGCTTTGAGGTCTAACGTAACATTCGGCTGTTTCCATGTGCCAATCAATAAGGAGTTACTGACGGTAGTATTGCGATGGGTTGAGCAAGCTGACAATAAAACCGTCAGCACTGATAAGGCTACTGCGATTTGTTTCATATTGTATCTGTTATCCATTCTGTTGCTTTCATCTTTGTGCCACATTGAGGACACGTTTTATTCCATTCGGACATCCTGACATTGCAATCAGGGCATAGAGGATAATCCTTTGTGTTGGTCGCACTCTCTGACAACGAGATTGAACTTACTTTTTTGCATTGCGGACATTGGAGCATTGTGTAGCATTTATCTGAAAAAAGATAGATGCCCTCACATTGATTCTCCGTGTGTCCGCAATGATCGCATTGATATTTGTAATTGTCAACTGACATGGTTATCTGTCTTTATCCGCAATTTTGTCAAAGAAGTATTCTTTTGAGCCTTGTGTTCCATGAGCCATTAACCGATAGAGAGAATCAATCAGGAACATCATCTTATAAAGTTCCGCAGTTGGACTTGATGATTCTCCATTATGAGTGTAGCTTTCTCCATTTATAAGATGATGCAATGCACTCTTTAACGATTCTATCTCTATCGGATTCAGATTGCTCTCTCCGTCTTTAATAAGGTTATATCGGTAAGCGTCAAGGTCTGCGTTGAGATTGTGAAGATAGTAGGTAAGGTTGTCCATAGTCTGTTTAATCTGACCATGAATGTTCATCGGCTGATTTATATTATTAGCTTGTTGGCATAGGTCAGAGCCAAGTTTGCCAAGAATAGAGCCTATTTCGTATATGTACTGTCGTAATGGGGTTCCCATGCTAATATTCTTCCAATTTAAGAGGGACAATGCTTAACTTGTGTTTTAACTCAGGATTTGGACATGTTTTCGGTACAAAGATGTTATAGGAAGATGCCTCAATCATATATTTACCAAAACCGTCATAACTCAAATCGGTGTTTTCTATCTCTAAAAAGACTTTCCAAGAAGCCTTTATTTTATAATATGATTCAGATATGCTCACATTGAGTTCACGACACTTGTCTTGAACAACCTTTGAGTTGACATAGACATTTAAGTCTTTCATCTCCGTATTTTTAGAGGATAGACCAACTACAAGAAATTTATAAAGGCTCATATCAGGATTGTAGATTACATTCATAAAGAAGTCATTTTCTTTCTTATAATGAATGCTTTTAGGCTGTGCAAATATCGGTATCACCGAAAACGCGCAGATAAGAATAACCAATAGCCGTTTCATCATCATTATGTTTAGACAGGAGAATAGAGTTGAATCCAATTATTTTGTTCCATCTCCATAAGCGTTTGCATTATCTCTTGCGCAGACCGTCCTTGTAAAACATCAAAAAATCGTTTACCGTTCTCGGTTGGATCTGATTCAGAAACCACATATGTTTCTCCACCACCAAGCCAATTTTTTTTAGATTTTTGATTACATTCTTTTTCCGCAGTTGCTTTCCACTGAGAGAACTCTGAATAAACAATTTGGTACAACTTATTATAAGAAGCATAATCTCCCATGGCGTGTGCAGATGCAGCCTTGAACATAAGAATCGCCCAACGGTGTCTCAATTTGCTGTCTGCTTTTATATAATGGAACTCATGAGTTACCCTTATCATACTATACTGTTGTGTCTCTCATCCTCCATTGAAACGGCTATGTTATTAGACATAAAAAAAGGTGTGAGGATTGTATCTTGTCTTATCCGTAATTCAGGCTCTCGCATTGCCTACGACTTGGATAAAACAATAGCCCCACACCGATATTGCTATATAATCTGCCATTCACGGCAGGGTATAAGCAATCAGTGCAGGTGCTATTGCTAATCATCTTCAAGTCGTTACAAATTTGCGAGATTTGAATTACGAAGCTGATTTCAATAACACCTTTCTATAAAGTTGTTGATTCCGTCTGCCAACTCTATGGCTCTGGAATCGAGTGCAAATTTACAAAAAAATGTCATTGGTGGGGCTATGCAAGAGCATATATTTTCAGGTTATATGCTCTACAACATAAGATTATAGCCGTCCCTCATCGCAGTAAGAATAGAAACTGTCGTATGGCGTGACAATGATGTGGTCGAGCAAACGAATATCCATCAGTTCACAAGCTGCCTTTATCTTCTTTGTAAGGCTGTCATCTTGTCCGCTTGGATGCGGATTGCCTGACGGGTGGTTGTGAGTGATGATTATTGAAGTGGCGTTGCAGACTAACGCTGTCTGTATAATCACTCGCACATCAACAATGGTAGAGGTCAGTCCTCCGTCTGATATGGTGGTGTAGCCGATAATCTTGTTGGCGTTGTTCAGGAGCAGAACTTTGAATGTCTCCTTGTAGCCTATGGTGTCAGCGTCAAAGACACGGCTTATAAGGAGCTGATGAATGTCTTTTGCCCCGTATATTGATTCTGTCAGCGGTTGAGGTTGGTATTTGAGCTGTATTTCTGAAACGATGCAATTTGTTGTCATGTCCGATATTTTGAGGATTTTACTTGATTATTAAAAGTGTCAGGAAAGAAAATCGGACACTCCCCAAAGACTGGGAAATGCCCGATTTCTCAGGAATCAATAAGCACTTAGCCCAAGAACCAAGCGTATTGTGAATCGCCATGCAGAGCGTTGCAGATGCCAATAGACACTTCGGTAGCGTTGACGGCTCTTTGCAGATAGCTGTCGATGTAACTGCTCTTGTTGGCTTCCGTCAGGAGATTGTGGAAGTCGAACATCGAAATCGTGTTGTCCTTTACTCCGAAATTCGGATCTGCGTAGAAGTCACGGCAGACATTGTTAATCTGACTGTCGGTTATCAGGAGTTTAGGCACGTTGCGCTGATAGCGGTTTGGCAGAGCCTGATAGAGCCTCATGCGCCCTACGATTTGGGCGAACTGCGTTTCTGTCAGGCGAGTTTGCGAAAGCGTCTGCAACAGATGAATGTCTTGTGCCGGACGGAACGTATAGAACAAGTCAAGCACCTGCTTGTAGAGGTCGTGGAGCGACATCACTTCAAGCTGAATCTTTGCGCCTTGTCCTGTCAGCACCTGATTGGAGCAGACGTTCATTCTCCAGCCTATAAAGACAGAGAACTTCTCTGCGCCACGGTTGGCACGGTAAAGATTCAGGTCGTTGTAGTTGCGCACACCGCCTATGCAGAGTTCAAGGCGTTGCCCGTCTATCGTTTCGTGGATAGAGGGAATGGTTAACGCAAAGGCAAGTCGCTGATAGAACTGTGTCTTTTCCGATTCAAGGAGTTCTGACGCACGTTTGCCGAGTGCGGAGGGTATGCGCCCACGGACGATGTGCGACACACGAATTTCAGGCTGATTGATGAGTTCTCCGCTGAACACGTTGCAAGCAGCGTCATGCACGGTGTTGATGAAGTCCTGATGGGAGATTGTAAGCTCCTGATTCGCCCATGTTGGCACGACACAGTTTACTGTGAGTTCTTCGATTGAGATTGCCGAAGTGTTGGCTTCAAGGAAAGTGACGGAGGGTGCGGTTGTCACGTTGATGTCCTCAAACTGCACATCTTCTGCTACGGTGTTGAGTTCTGAGATAGTGATGGCTGTTGTAGCCAATGCGGTTGCGGTGGTTGTTTCCATTTTGGAGTAAGTGTTATTGATTGCAAGGACGATAACTATTACCGTCAGATAAGAATAGTCGGTTTTATTTTGGATAGGTTAATTCTCCACTATGGTTTTTACGTTTATATTCGCTTTTCTTTTTAAGGTTGAGAGGGGGGAGTTAAAAGAGGGTCAACTCTGATATAGACAACTCTCCAAATTTTTTCAGGAGTGCATTATCTATGGTAGGGGGGATAGTTTTAAGGTGGTCGTACCTTTTTGCTTTGAAAGTTCTATTTATAGAATATCTCAAAAAGGTACGTTTTGACTTGACAGATTTTATAATGTCGGGAATGTCACTCGGAGAATGAAATTGCAGGGCGCTATTAGGACACTTATTGAGACTGGAATATTGAAAATTTCAGCATATGGTAAAAGTTCTTCTTTGTTCCTGAACCGAAAAACGAGTGAAAAAACTGCTTGTCAATTCAGAAAATTATGAATCGTGTACCTTTTCTGAAATCACCCTATAAAAAAGCGATTTTCAGAAAAAAGTACGCCATTCTAAATTTTTGGAGATATGATATAGATTGCCTTATTGTTTCCTATTCGGGCGGTATCGATTACGTTAAAGTAATCTTTAATTGTTTCTGCCGTTATAGCCTTGGGGTGTTTGACACCAAATTTGGTATGTAGGCGTATCAATTCGGATTTTACAAATGAACGTAGGTATTTCTTACCCACTTCAAACGAATTTTTGAGTGCCTTTATAAATGCGTCACTGTTTCGGCTCTTGTTGTATTCATTGACAATCATCAGCTCACGGATAGCCTTGACACCGTATCGGTTCTGTTCGATAATCTCTCTGCCGAGGGAGAAATATGCGTCAACTATGAATGAATCTTTCTCTCGCAGTTCTTCAACGTATGAATCGAAAAGGGTTGTTCCCATGTCCTCCTTTATATTGTCAAGAATCTCAATAATTTTCTTTCGTAGGTCTTTAGTGCATCTTACTGTGCCGAACAGCGACAGTCTTTCATGCTCCCCGAATCGGAACATGGCTTTATTTACCGTGAGAATCCTGAAATATCCACTTTGTTCATATAGAGCCAACAAAGATGTAAGATTATTGTAAGCGGATTTAACCAACTCATCATCAATGTAATTATCAATGGCGAAGTAGTCTTTCTCCCCATATCGGAGCATATTGTTGTAAGGCATTGCTTCCAATGCTATTCTGAAAGCGTTGCGCTCCTCTTTAGATTGTGAGCTGTTATATAGAGTGTTGATTATTGTGTAGGCGTGTTCACTCGCTTTTATAAATTCGGTGATTCCCTCTCTTGTGCGTTGCGGTATGGTGTCTTTAGTAGAAACTATATGGGTTGCAGAGGATATGCCGTTGCGGAATCGCCCTAATGCCTGAACAACATCGGTACAAGTGTCAACAATGGTGTATTCTGCAAAATATGGTTCGCTTACAAAAACGACATCAGGCTTTTCCTCCATTTCTATATCAAGAGCATTATAGAATCGGCAAGTGAAGAACATTAATTGTGCCTTGTGTTTGTCAGACCAATCAGTATAAGCCTTTTTGAAGCCAAGTCCTTTCAACTTAACCACACTTTTATCCGAACAGAAAACCGAACATCTTTCTGCGATTCCAAGTTTGGTGATTAGCTGAAATATCATATCTGTGCTGTTTATAAAGAAACAGATGCTCCGTTTCGGATTCTGTTGTTCCTCCATAAGTGGCAGAATCTTTCTGAACGCTTCAAGCATATTGTTTGTGTGAATAAACTGAATATTCTGCACATAATCGAAATCAGGAACAATCTCCACTAACGAAAATCCGGATTCTTCAAATCTTGGGTCGCTCGGAATAATGGGTGTAGCCGACACAAGAGCCTTATTGTCGAACTTGAAGAAGTCCTCAACCGGCAAAACTATATTGGAACGGTAATCCCTATCTTTTATCAATTTGTGGCACTCATCAAGAAGCATGAAGCAGTTGACATATATATCCATATCTACCTCTGCAAAGGCACTTTTTACCTTATAGAAACTTTCAGGGGTAACAATCAGTTTGATAAACTTCTTCTTTGTCAATGTATCTTCAAGATATTTGACCACATCATCAGTCGTTACCTTTTGCATTACGCCAAAAAGATTATCAGATTTGTGTACTGCGCATTTGCCCGTAATAGCCGGAATATTAGGAACTACTATTATGGAATTGCGTTTTGCTGTTATCTCTGAATATGTAGCACCCAATCCCGTAAGCTTCTTACAGAGAATTGTATTCCGTTCTATTGTCGGGTACACATCGCTAAGATGTTGCCCTCTGCTAATGCTTACTGCCTTTCTTTCCATTATATAAGATGAGATATTCTTGAATTGGAGAATTTTAGAGAATGGGAAAGGAGTTCTATCCCTCCCCATTCTCGAAATGATAGTTGTTAGCCGATAAGCTTATGTTCTTGGAGGAAGTTCTCTATCTCCTCATCTCGCTCGGTGAAGAACTGAATAGAGCCGTGCTTGAATGTTGCGGTAGTTGTCAGTCTGCCCGGTCTGTCAAGGAATGCGGGGCGCGTTTGGAAGTTGCCCACTTTGGCATTGACAAACGCCATGAGCATAGCCTTGCGGAAGCTGTCATCGCTTGTTTCCGAGGTTTTGACGGGAACCGAGGGGTCAACATCGCAGTCCTCGGTTGTATCGTTGGTGAGATAGCCGAGTAGCCAGTTGAGGCTGTTTTGGTTAAGTTGGTAGGTGAACCGCTGTGTGGTGCGGCTTTCGATTCTGACGGTTTCACAACCGTACTTGTCGAGGGCGAAGAACATCGCCATGCGTTCTCCACGAGCCATCATAGCCCGTACCTCCTTGTGGGCTTCTACGTTGTTGTACACTTCGATTGTTGCGGGTTTCACATTGATTGTGTAGTTCATTTTGCTTTGTGAATCAGGGGATAGGTCAGCCACAACGTGTGGTCTGCTTTCCTGATTTCGGTGGCAAAATTACAGCAACCCGCAGAGCTGTGTAAGCGTAGAATTTTCGCGTTTTTCTTACTCTAAAATAGTGGCGAGATTATGGGGAGGGGCATATCCTTGTAATCTCTCATAAGTTTGTCAAAGGTGGCGTTGTTGTCTTTTGTGCAGTAGTCCGTGGGGTCGTCGCCTTTCTTATGGTTGAGTTCCCCCGTCAGCCACAAGACGCATAGACCTAAATTCCTTTCGGCTTGTGTGAACGTACCTTTTTTCTGTTTTTTATGTTTTATAGGGAGGAACTGCAAAATGGTACGCACAAGAATATAATCTATCTCACGCTTTGCCGGATAGATGGTTTCAACCTGATTGCCTGATTCAAGGCGAGAATTTATAAACGATGCTATGATAGATTTGATAAATTGTTGATTAGCAAACTTGAAATGTTTGCTGCCAATCTTTATGTCAAGTTCCATGCTGTCATTGGGGCGTTCATCAATCCTTGCCACAAGTCTATTGATTCTATCCTCCATTCTCTCAATAGTACCACGATAGAGCCATTTGGATAGTTCTCTCCATATAAAGACAATGAAATCGAAAGTGGCTTTTGGAAATAACCCTAAGTCAGAGATAGATTCTTGGAGTATCTCAAACTCGTTAAATTCATCTTCTGACAATCCGCAGTCATCTATTCGTTGTTCTCTGTTGTCGTAATAATTTGTAGCGTCTTGTGACGGTTGCCATTGTTCTCCGTCAAATTCAGGAAACCGCAATGTGTATGAACGGATATATTTTAACCGTTCTGCAATCTCTCCCTGCTCATTTTCAGGGTATTTCTTTATCCACGCATTAAAATATTGGCTCTCCTCCCATTCTGCGGATTCTTTATAATCATCAGGAAGTGAGGGAAACGGTTTGCGTGTATTTAGAAATTCTGAAAGTTCCATATCCGAAGTGTTTTAGACTGCAAAATTACAAAGAATATCCCGCCAATCTTACTGACTGACGGGATATTTCTGAATTTAGAGGGATTTCAGAGCGGTATCAACCTGCTCGTTATCGAAGCTGTCAAGGTATATCTGCGTTACACGTTCAGAACTGTGTCCCATAATCTCACGGATTACTGCTGTGGAAACTCCGGCACGTTTCATCACCGTTGCCTGACTGTGACGTGCCACATAGGTAGTCAAGGTGATAGGTATGCCTAATTCCTTACCAACTATTTTCAGGCGTTTGTTTACCTTTGCCATTACCTTATGGATTCTGTACTTCTTTTGTGCTTCCGTCTTGTGAAGTGTAGAGAAGATTGGGAATAGATAAGGATTGTCAGGTGTGCGGTATTTCTCTATGAGCCTTTTCGCCTTTTCTTGGAGAGGTATCCTTATCAGTTTACCCGTTTTCTGACGCTTATATATGAGTTTGTCAGCGATGATGTTGCTTTCGGTCAGATTAGCAATATCTGTCAGATTGATTCCTCCTGAATAGTAGGTAAACGCAAAGAGGTCGATAGCAAAGCGCATATAATCATCAGTCGGTTTGAAACTGATAATTCTCTCTACATTCTCTTTGGATAAGGCACGTTTGGCTGTTTCCTCATGGAGCTTGGAAACTTTGAACGATTTGAACGGATAGAGTTCCTCTTTGACTGCCTTTTCCTCAATGGCGAGATTATAAAGGGCTCTCAGGGTGCGGAAGTGGATTCCGATTGTGTTCTGTGAAACTCCTTTGCTTCTTAGCCACGATTCGTAACGCTTCAACCAAGCGACATCTATTTCCGCAAAAGGAATATTGAGGTGCTTGTTGAAGTTGATTAGCGAGTTATAGACGTAACGGACTGACAGCATATAGCCACGTCTTTTCTCATTTTCAAGTCTTTGCAGATGTTCTACAAACAGTTCGTTGACTGTCTTTCTAACAAGAGAATTTCCTCCATCGACCTTATCAACGAGTGATGTAGATGTGAAATCCTGATTGGTTGCCTTTAATTCTATAATGGTAGAATTGTAGGCTTTCAGCTTTTCAGCAATCATCAACTCTATAAATTCTCTGTTGGGGCAATCGGACTTCGGCTGATTCTTTGAGAAGTCCCAATGCTCAGGATTCACGGATATGCCAAGACTGACATATCTACGTTTCCTGTCCTTTGTCACTCTCAGCATTAGAGGTGATTCGTTGTTACTCAGCACTTTTGACTTGTAACAAACTACGGTTACTGTAGTTGACACGGTTTACACGTTGGTTTACACAGTCCGTGTAAACTGAGGTGTGCAGACATAAAAAAAGTAGTCAGTGATTAGCTAACTACTTGATTTTCAGTGGTCCCACTAGGGCTTGAACCTAGGACTCCCTGATTATGAGTCAGGTGCTCTAACCAACTGAGCTATAGGACCTTGGTGCTTTTGGGTGCTTTTGGTGGGGCTTTAAAGCGAGTGCAAATTTAGGTGTTTTTATGGTGGAATGCAAATTTTTCTGCGGATAATTTTGGATAATTTTGCGAGAAAGATTCCAATAAGAAGTGCAACGGCGC